>Ga0181522_10000002_pt1 | contig 251574 bp, 250 predicted proteins | sample PEATcosm2014_Bin_27_FD_121103 | JGI IMG/M metagenome (GOLD analysis project Ga0181522, IMG submission 121103) | Peatland microbial communities from MTU Mesocosm Facility, Houghton, MI, USA - PEATcosm2014_Bin05_10_metaG | ecosystem: Environmental > Terrestrial > Soil > Wetlands > Peat | place...
CCTTCCTCGAGTCGGCCACCATTTTGTCGATCGTGGTGCTCGGCGGCATGGGCAGCCAGATCGGCGTCGCCATCGCCGCGATCGTGATGATCGGCGGCACCGAGATCATGCGCGAACTCGATTTCCTCAAGCAAATCTTCGGCCCGACCTTCGACCCGACCCAATACCGCATGTTGCTGTTCGGCTTGGCCATGGTGCTGATCATGATCTGGCGGCCGCGCGGCCTGATCTCGACGCGCGAGCCTTCGGTGTTCCTGAAAGAGCGCAAGAGCATTTCCGCCGACTTGATCGGGGAAGGTCACGGCTGATGACGGCAGGCTCCGATACCTTGCTGCGCGTCGAGCATCTGACCATGCGCTTCGGCGGTCTGGTCGCCGTCGACGATCTGTCATTTGAAGCCCGCCAAGGCGACATTACCGCGTTGATCGGGCCGAACGGCGCCGGCAAGACCACGGTGTTCAATTGCATCACCGGATTTTACAAGCCGAGCGAAGGCCGCCTCGGACTTCGCCATGGAGACGCTTCGGTTTGGAGCGAGCTGGAAACGCTCACGGCAAGCGGCAAGCGCCGTCTCGCAAGCGCGAACGGCACGCTCTACCAGCTCGAGCGCATGCCGGAATTTCTGATCACGCAGCAGGCACGCGTTGCCCGCACCTTCCAGAACATCCGCCTGTTTCTCGGAATGACGGCGCTCGAAAATCTGCTGGTTGCCCAGCACAACCGGCTGATGCTCGCCTCCGGCTACACGCTCTTTGGAATTTTCGGCGTCCCCTCCTACGCCGCCGCCGAACGCGTCGCAATCGACAAAGCGCGCGGCTGGCTCGAGCGCGTCGGGCTTCTGGCGCGCGCCGACGATCCGGCCGGCGATCTGCCGTACGGTGCGCAGCGCCGGCTGGAAATCGCGCGCGCCATGTGCACCGATCCGCTGCTGCTCTGCCTCGACGAGCCGGCGGCCGGCCTCAATCCGCGCGAAAGCGCCGAGCTCAACGCGTTGCTGCGCGCAATCCGCGACGAGCACGCCATGTCCATCCTGCTGATCGAGCACGACATGTCGGTGGTGATGGAGATTTCCGACCACGTCGTCGTGCTCGACTATGGCGTCAAGATCGCCGACGGCGCACCGGCCACAGTGCGCGACGACCCCAAAGTGATCGCTGCTTATCTCGGCGTCGCCGACGAAGACGTGGCGAAAGCCGAAGCGGAGGTCGGGCTATGACCGCCCTGCTCTCCGTGCGCGGCGTGAAGACGTTTTACGGCCGCGTGATGGCGCTCAAGGGCGTCGATCTCGACATCAACGAGGGCGAGATCGTCACGCTGATCGGCGCCAACGGCGCCGGCAAATCCACGTTGATGATGACGATCTGCGGCAATCCACGCGCGCGGGAGGGCACCATCACCTTCGCCGGCCGCGACATCACGCGACTGCCGACGCACGAAATCGCACGCCTCAAATTGGCGCAGGCGCCGGAGGGCCGCCGGATTTTTTCCCGCATGACGGTGCTGGAAAATCTGCAGATGGGCGCGACCAGCGCCGAGCCATCCACGTTCGACCACGATCTGGAACGCGTGCTGACTTTGTTTCCGCGCCTCAAACAGCGTATCGACCAGCGCGGCGGCACGCTGTCGGGCGGCGAGCAGCAGATGCTGGCGATCGCGCGCGCGCTGATGGCGCGGCCGCGGCTGCTATTGCTCGACGAGCCGTCGCTCGGCCTCGCCCCGCTGATCGTGCGGCAGATCTTCGACACCATCAAAACGCTCAACAAGCAGGACGGCCTGACCGTGTTCCTGGTCGAGCAAAATGCTTTCCACGCGCTCAAGCTTGCCCACCGCGGCTACGTCATGCTCAACGGGTTGATCACGCTCAGCGGCACCGGAAGCGAGCTGTTGGCGCGGCCCGAAATCAAATCGGCCTATCTTGAGGGCGGCCGCCAGCAGGTCGAGCCATGACGTATTTCTCGATCCCCGAATTCCTCTATGAGGAAGGCTCGTTCGGCGTTTTCGTCATGGTCACTGTCATTCTGGGCGGCGGGGCGGCGTGGCTGGCCGGCAGGGCAATCGCGGCCACCTGGCGGCCGTGGGGACAGGCGGTCGCCTACAGCTTTGTCTTGGGCGCCGCCGTGCGCTTCATTCATTTCACCTTGTTTGGCGGCACGTTATTGTCGCTGCACTATTATTTGGTGGATAGCGCGGTTTGCATGGCTTTCGCCCTGCTCGGTTTCCGCGCCGCCCGCGCCACGCAAATGGTCACCCAGTATCGTTGGCTTTATATGCCAATTGGCACTCTGCGCTGGCGCCAAAAGGCGCGCTGACGTAGCATTGGCCCAAGCTCGATAAGCCGGTTTCAATCAAGGGGAACACCGATGAAAAAGATCACCATGCTCAGCCTCGCGCTGGGTTTCGCGATTTCGTTGGCAGGGTCCGCCAGCGCCCAGGTCAAATTCGGCATGGCCGGCCCGATAACCGGCCCAAGTGCGGCCACCGGCGCGCAGATGAAGAACGGCGTCGAACAGGCGGTCGCCGACATCAACGCCGCCGGCGGCATTCTCGGCCAGCAGCTCACGGTTCAATTCGGCGACGATGTTTCCGATCCCAAGCAGGGCGTCTCGGTCGCTAACAAGTTCGCCGCCGACGGCGTTAAATTCGTCATCGGCGACTACAACTCCGGCGTCACCATCCCGTCGTCGGAGGTCTACCAGGAGAACGGCATTCTGGAGATCACGCCGGCATCCACCAATCCGACCGTCACCGAACGCAACATGTGGAACATCTTCCGCACCTGCGGGCGCGACGATCAGCAGGGCCTGGTCGCCGGCAATTACATCCTCAAGCACTTCAAAGGCAAGAAAATCGCCGTCGTTCACGACAAGACGACCTACGGCAAGGGCCTCGCCGACGAGACCAAGAAGGCGCTCAACAAAGGCGGCATGAAGGAAGTGCTCTACGAAGGCGTCAACACCGGCGAGAAGGATTATTCGGCGCTGGTTTCCAAGATCAAGCAATCGGGCGCCGACCTGGTTTATTTCGGCGGCCTGTACACCGAAGGCGGCCTGATCGTGCGGCAGATGCGCGACCAGGGTGTCAAGGCGACGTTGATGGGCGGCGACGGCATCACCTCGGACGAATTCGCCGCGGTCGGCGGCCAGGGCGTCGAAGGCACGCTGATGACCTATGGCCCCGATCCGCGCAACAACCCGGCGGCCAAGGACGTGGTCGCGAAATTCCGCGCCAAGAAATTCGAGCCGGAAGCCTACACGCTCTACAGCTACGCCGGCGTGCAGATCGTCAAGCAGGCCGCGGAAGCCGCCAAGTCGCTCGACCCCAAGAAGGTGGCCGAGAAAATGCATTCCGGCATGAAGTTCAAGACCGTGCTCGGCGACATCTCCTACGACAAGAAGGGCGACCTCACCAAGCTCGACTACGTCGTCTACATCTGGAAGAAGGACGCCACCGGCAAGGTCACTTACGTCGAGTGCCCGAACTCCGACTGCAGCAAGATGAAATAGCGCGCCGCGCTTGGATCGGAAGAAAGCCCGCCACATTGGCGGGCTTTCTGTTTTCAGCCGATCTTGCCCAAGACCGGAAAGGTCTCCAGCAGCCACACGCTCATGGTGTTGATGCTGCCGGTCAGAAACGCGATGCCGGTCAGCACCAGCAACGCGCCCATGGCCTGCTCGACGCGGTGCAGGTGGTGCTTGAAACGCGCGAGGAACGCCGCAAACGGCTCGATCGCAAAGGCCGCGACGATAAACGGAATGCCGAGACCGAGCGAATAAACCGCGAGCAGGCCCGCGCCCCGCGTCACCGTCTGCTCTGAGGCCGCGACCGCCAGGATCGCGGCAAGGATCGGCCCGATGCACGGCGTCCAGCCAAACGCGAAAGCCAAACCGATCACATAGGCGCCCCACAGCCCGACCGGCTTGGCGACGTCCACGCGCTTTTCGCGCATCAGGAATGCAATCGGCGTCACGCCCAGAAAATGCAGGCCCATGACGATGATGACGACGCCGGCGACGGTCGCCAGCGGCCCGGAATAGACGCGGATCAGCGAGCCGATCACGCTGGCGCTGGCGCCGAGCGCCACGAACACGGTCGAAAAGCCGAGCACGAACAGCACCGCCGCCAGCACGGTTTCGCGCCGCACCCGCGGCTCCGTCTCATGGTCCGCCAAGCGCTCCAGCGAGGTGCCCGCCATGTAGACGAGATAAGGCGGCACCAAAGGCAGGACGCAGGGGGAGAGGAAGCTGACCAGGCCGGCGATCAGCGCGGCCAGGATGGTGACATCGGAATGCATGGTGTCCTAAATGCGCCAGCAAGTGTGGCGAAGGCAAGTCGCACCGACCGGTACTGACCGTTACGTGAACGGACGTGATACGCTAGCCTTGGGAGCATTCATGGCGTTGCGCAATCTCATCACCGATATTGCGGGCCTGCGGGTGGGCCATGCCGGCGACGCCAAGCTCGGCTCCGGCACCACCGTCGTGGTGTTCGATGCCCCGGCGGTGGCGAGCGTTGACGTGCGCGGCGGCGGCCCCGGCACGCGCGAAACCGCGCTGCTCGACCCGGCGCAGACGGTGGAAGGCATCGATGCCATCGTGCTGTCGGGCGGCTCGGCCTTCGGGCTCGATGCGGCCTCCGGCGTGCAGGCTTATTTGCGCGAACAGGGCCGCGGCTTCCACATCCGCGAGGCGACCGTGCCGATCGTGCCGGGCGCCATCATGTTCGACCTGCTCAACGGCGGCGACAAAAATTGGGGCCGCTATCCGCCCTATCGCGAGCTCGGCTACGAGGCGGCGAAACTCGCCGGCTCCGACTTCGCGCTCGGCAGCGTCGGCGCCGGGCTCGGCGCCACCACGGCCACTCTCAAAGGCGGTGTCGGATCGGCCTCGGCGGTAACGCGCGGCGCCATCACCGTCGGCGCGCTGGCGGTGGTCAACGCCGTCGGCACGACCGTGGTCGGCGACGGCCCCCACTTCTGGGCGGCGGCCTTCGAGCAGAACGGCGAATTCGGCGGCCGCGGCATGCCGGCCAAGGTGACGCCGGCCGATCTGGCGATCCGCGCCAAAGGCGGCGCGCAGGAAAATACCACGCTCGCCGTCATCGCCACCGACGCCAAGCTCAACAAGGCACAATGCAATCGCCTCGCCGTCATGGCGCAAGACGGCTTGGCCCGCGCCATCTATCCCGTGCACACGCCGCTCGATGGCGATGTGGTGTTCTCGGCCGCCATCGGGGAAAAGCCGCTGGCCGATCCGTTCTACGGTCTCGCCGAACTCGGCATGGTCGCCGCCAATGTCATGGCGCGCGCCATTGCCCGCGGCGTCTACGAGGCGACGGCCCTGCCCTTCGCAGGCAGCCTGCCGAGTTGGAAAGACAAGTTCGGCCGCTAGAGAAAGCGCTCCGCCCGATACGGCGCCGGATCGCAGAATGCCGGCGCGCCCGTCATCATGTCCGCGATCAGCCGCCCGGTTACCGGCCCGAGCGTCAGGCCCCAATGCGCGTGCCCGATCGCGAGCCACAGGCCGCTGAGGCCGGGCGCGCGCCCGATCACCGGCCGCGAATCCGTAAAACATGGCCGCGCGCCGAGCCAGGTCTTGTCATCGGCGCGTTCACCGAGCGCAAACAGCTCGCGCGCCTTCGGCATCAGCCGGTCGAACTGCGCAGGCGAAGGCGCCGCGTCGCGCGCGGCGAATTCGACGCCGGTGGTGAGGCGAATTCCCTGCGCCATTGGCGTGATCAGATAGCCGTATTTGGTATCGACCACCGGCCGCGACAGCGCGGCATTGCCTTCGCCACGGAAATGGCGGTGATAGCCGCGCTTCACCGCCATCGGCAGTTTGAGACCGAGCGGTTCGAGCAGATCGGGCACCCAGGGCCCGAGCGCGACCACGACCTCGGGCGCGTCGATGCCGCCTTCGTTGGTTTCCACCCGCCAGCCGTTGCCCGCGCGATGCAGCGAGCGGGCATCGCCGCTCAGCGTCACGCCGCCGAGCGCGCGAAACCGCGCGGCATAGGCGCGCGTCACCGCCAGCGGATCGCTCAGGCTCGCCGCCTTCGGCCAGTAAACGGCATTGGTGAAAACCAGATTGAGCGACGGCTCTAGCGCCTGCGCGCCTTGCGCGTCGAGCACGTCGAGCGGCAGGCCAAATTCGCGTGCCAGATCGAATTCGCGCTGCAACGACTTAAAAGCGCTTTCACTGCGATAAAGCTTGAGCCAACCGGTCTTGCGCAGAAAACGCGTGGCGCCGGCCTCCGCCATCAACGTCTCGTGCTCGGCGAGCGAGGCCGCAAACAGCGGTCGGTTCAGCCGCGCGGTCTCGATGATGCGCTCAGGTCGTGAAGCGGCGCGGAACGCCATCAGCCAGGGCGCCACCTTGGGTAAAAACGTCAGATGATAATTGGCGTCGCTGGCGCGCTTGAACGCGACCCGCAGCAGCGCGGCGAAACTTGAAGGAAACGCCGGCGGCAGAATGGTGCTGCCCTCAATCACGCCGGAATTGCCATAGGAGGTCTGTTCGCCGACGCCGGCGCGGTCGATCAGCGCGACCGCCAGCCCGCGCTTGGCGAGCTGCAACGCGATCGAGGTGCCGACGATGCCGGCACCGAGCACGATGGCGTCCGTGCGTGCCATGAGGTCTCCCGTTACTCCTGATATATGGATCATCGCCATTGAAGGCGCTATCAAGGCTCTCCAGCCCAGCCGGGCGGCCGGAGCTTTTCCCCAATGAAATGGCTTGAGCTGCCAGCGGCCGCGCTCGCCTGGGTTGGCCGCAAAGGCACGCTGGTGGTGGCTGCCTCCCTGTTCGTGGGGCTCGCGGTGCCCGGCCTTGCCGCGCTGTGCCGGCCGTTCCTCGGCGAAGCCATCGTCCTGATGCTCAGCCTTGCATTCCTGCGCGTCGATCCGGTCGACCTGCGCCGCTATTTCACCCAGCCCGCGCTGATCGCTTCCGCCACGTTATGGGTAATGCTGGTAGCACCCGCTTTGCTCGGCATGATCTTCCTGGCCTTCAGCCTCGACCACCAAATGCCGGGGCTTTATTTCATGCTGGTGCTGCAAATGTCGGCGCCCGGCCTGATGTCGTCGCCGGCGCTGGCTGCCCTCATGGGGCTCGACGTCGCGCTGACGCTGGCGAGCCTCGTAGTGTGCACCGCGATTACGCCGCTGACGGCGAGCCTGTTCAGCTATTTCTTTCTCGGCAGCGCGCTGGCCTCGCCTTATGCCTTCGGCCTCAAGCTGTTTGCCATCATCGCCGGCTCCGCGCTGGCCGCGGCGGTGATCCGTCGCATCGCCGGACGCGCCTGGGTCGAGGCGCAGCGCGAGCGCATCGACGGCTTGAGCGTGCTCGCGATGTTCATGTTCGCGGTCGCCGCCATGGACGGTGTCGCCGACCATTTCCGCGCCGACCCAATGCTGGTCATCAAGCTTACGGGCCTCGCCTTTGCGCTCGCGCTCGGCATGATCGCGGTCACCGCGCTGATTTTCCTGCGCGCCGGACGCGCCCGCGCGCTGGCGATCGGCCTGATCGCCGGCAACCGCAATATCGGCTTGATGATGACCGCCATGGGCTTCGTGGTGCCGGACGTCGCCTGGCTCTATTTCGGGCTGGCGCAGTTTCCGATTTATCTGCTGCCGCATCTGCTCAAGCCGCTGGCGGCGCGGCTGGCCGCCAAATCTTAACAAGCCGGTGCATGGCGCGGCGCCCGGGCGTTGCCCGCTTGCGCCCAGCGTGTTAGGCGAAGCCTATTCGGAGACCGTCATGCGCCCGCTTACTATCGCGCCGTCGATTCTCGCGGCCGACTTCGCCAAATTGGGCGAAGAGGTGCGCGCGGTCGAAGCCGCAGGCGCCGACTGGATCCATGTCGACGTGATGGACGGGCACTTTGTCCCCAACATTACGATTGGCCCCGATGTGGTGAAGGCGCTGCGTCCGGTCACCAAGAAAATCCTCGACGTCCATCTGATGATCGCGCCGTGCGATCCCTATCTCGAAGCCTTTGCCAAAGCCGGCTCCGACATCATCACCGTGCACGTCGAATCTGGGCCGCATGTGCACCGCTCGCTGCAGGCGATCCGCGCGCTTGGCAAAAAGGCCGGCGTCACCATGAACCCGGCAACGCCGGTGTCGAGCATCGAGCATGTCATCGACATGGTCGATCTCATTTTGATCATGTCGGTCAATCCGGGCTTCGGCGGGCAGAGTTTTATTCCGGCGGCACTCGATAAACTTAAGGAAGTCCGCACGTTGGTCGGCGCGCGGCCAATCGACATCGAGGTCGACGGCGGCGTCACTGCCGAGAACGCGGCCAAGGTCGTGCAGGCCGGCGCCAACGTGCTGGTCGCCGGCTCCGCGGTGTTCAAGGGCGGCGATTACAAAGGCAATATCGCGGCGATCCGCAATGCGGCGGCGCTGGCGCGCGGGGAAGCGGCGTGATCCCACGTTACTCCCGCCCCGACATGGTCGCGATCTGGTCGCCGGACACCCGGTTCCGCATCTGGTTCGAGATCGAGGCACATGCCGCCGACGCCATGGCCGAGCTCGGCGTCATCCCGAAGGAAGCCGCCAAGAAAATCTGGGAAAAAGGCAAAGCCGCCAAATTCGACGTGGCGCGTATCGACGCCATCGAGGCCGAGGTCAAGCACGACGTTATCGCCTTCCTGACGCATCTTTCCGAGATTATCGGTCCGGAAGCGCGCTTCTTGCATTCCGGCATGACATCGTCGGACGTGCTCGATACCTGCTTTAACGTGCAACTCGTACGCGCCGCTGACATCCTGATCGCCGATACCGACGCGCTGCTCGCCGCGCTCAAGCGCCGCGCGCTCGAACACAAGATGACGCCGACGGTCGGACGCTCGCACGGCATTCATGCCGAGCCGACCACCTTCGGGCTCAAGCTCGCTTATGCCTATGCCGAATTCGCGCGCGCGCGCGAGCGGTTGGTCAGCGCGCGCAAGGAAGTCGCGACCTGCGCCATTTCCGGCGCGGTCGGCACTTTCGCCCAGGTCGATCCGCGCGTCGAAGCGCACGTCGCCAAGGCAATGGGGCTGGCCGTCGAGCCAGTCTCGACCCAGATCATCCCGCGCGACCGCCATGCCATGTATTTCGCAACTCTGGGCGTGGTCGCCTCCTCCATCGAACGTCTCGCCACTGAAATCCGCCATTTGCAGCGCACCGAAGTGCTGGAGGCCGAAGAGTTCTTCTCCGAGAAGCAGAAGGGCTCGTCGTCGATGCCGCATAAGCGCAACCCGGTGCTGTCGGAAAACCTCACAGGTCTCGCGCGCCTGGTGCGCGGCTATGCCGTGCCCGCGATGGAAAATGTCGCGTTGTGGCACGAGCGCGATATCTCGCATTCCTCGGTCGAGCGCATGATCGGGCCCGACGCCACGGTAACACTCGATTTCGCGCTCGCCCGGCTGACCGGCATCATCGACAAGCTGCTGGTCTATCCCGACGCCATGCAGAAGAACCTCGACAAGCTCGGCGGGCTGATCCATTCGCAACGGGTGCTGATCGCGCTCACGCAAAAAGGCGTGCCGCGCGAGGACGCCTACCGGCTGGTGCAGCGCAACGCCATGAAGGTGTGGGACGGCGAGCACGAATTCCTCGCGCTGCTCAAGGCCGACAAGGACGTGCGCGCCAAATTGAGCGACAAGGAACTCGAGGCCAATTTCGACCTCGGCTATCACCTCAAGCACGTCGACACGATTTTCAAGCGCGTGTTCGGCGCCGTCTGACCCCGTGACTACTGCCGCTCCGACAATTTTAGTCTTCGACTCCGGCGTCGGCGGACTGACCGTCTACCGCGAGATCGCCGCCGCGCGGCCGGACGCAGCTTACGTTTACGTGGCGGACGATGCCGGCTTTCCCTACGGCAATCTCACCGAGCACGCCTTGATCGCGCGCGTCACCGACATCCTCGGCCACGCGATCGCCGAGCACACGCCCGATCTGGTGGTGGTGGCGTGCAACACCGCTTCCACATTGGCGCTCAAGGATTTGCGCGCGCGCTTCACGGTGCCCTTTGTCGGCACCGTGCCGGCGATCAAGCCGGCCTGCGCGCAGTCGGCGTCCAAGCGCGTCGCGGTGCTGGGGACGCAGGCGACCGTCTCGCGCGAATATACCCGCGCGCTGATCCGCGAATTCGCCGCCGGCTGCGAGGTCGACCTGATCGGATCGTCGCACCTTGCGACTTTTGCCGAGGCGGAGCTTTCCGGCAAACCGGTCGCCGATGCCGCGATCAAAGACGAAATCGCCGGCTGTTTCGTCGACATAAACGGCAGGCGCACCGACACCGTGGTGCTGGCGTGCACCCACTATCCGCTTCTGACCGAGCGCTTCAGGGCGAACGCTCCCTGGCCGGTCGATTGGCTCGATCCGGCGCCGGCCATTGCCCGGCGCGTCGCCGACTTGCTGCGCGATCGCGCGCCCGGCTTAGCCCCGCCACCGCCGCGAATTACGTTCACCTCCGGCCACACGCCTCCCCCGGCGCTGGCGGCCGCGCTGGCGGACTACGGGTTCTAGCCGGCGAGGCGCGGCCACACTTCGTGGCCGCCGCGCCAGATCATGTCGCAGGCGACGTAGAGCACGATCGCGAGACCCACATAGGCGATCCAGCGGTGGTGCTCGAGCAACCGCGCGATCATGCCCGCTGCAAAACCCATCAGCACAATTGATAGAGCCAGACCGAACACCAGCGCGGTCAGGTGATCTCGCGCGGCGCCCGCCACCGCCAAGACGTTGTCCAACGACATCGACACGTCGGCCAGCACGATCTGCCAGGCCGCCTGCGCGAAGGTCTTGGGCGGCGCGCTCAACGCGCCAACATCGGCGCGGCGCTGGCCGCGCAATTCCCGCCACATTTTCCAGGCGACCCACAGCAACAGGATGCCGCCGGCAAACAACAACCCGACGATGCCCAAAAGCTGCACGGCAAACAGCGCGAATACGATGCGCATCGCCGTCGCCGCCAGGACGCCGACCAAAATGACGCGCGGCCGCCGTTCCGGCGCCAGGGCCGCCGCGGCAAGGCCAATGACCACCGCATTGTCACCTGCCAGCACCAGATCGATCATGATGACCTGGAGAAAGGCGGCGATCGAGGCTTGCGAAAACAGCTCGTTCATGGGGCTTCGGTAGCACCGGACGGTGGGTTTGACAGCCGCACCCCCACCCCCTAAAACCCGCGCACCTTGAGGGCTTTAGGGCCCTCTCGGTGTTCGCAACCCGTGGCAAGACCTAGCGCTTTCTGAGGTTCTGCCTGTCGGTTCCGGAGAGATCCGGGACAGAGGAGGGAGCGATCCTCATGATGATCGACAACAAACAACCGAGGACGCGATGACCAAGCGCATGGAATCCAAGTACAAGCTCGACCGCCGGATGGGCCAGAATATCTGGGGCCGGCCAAAAAGCCCGGTCAACCGGCGCGAATACGGCCCCGGCCAACATGGCCAGCGGCGCAAGAGCAAGCTCTCCGACTACGGCGTGCAGCTCAAGGCCAAGCAGAAGCTGCGCGGCTATTACGGCAACATTTCCGAACGCCAGTTCCGCGGCATCTATGACGAAGCGATTCGCATGAAGGGCGACAGCGGCGCCCACATGATCGGCCTTCTCGAACGGCGGCTCGACGCCATCGTCTACCGCGCCAAATTCGTGCCGACCGTGTTTGCGGCCCGTCAATTCGTCAATCACGGCCACGTCAAGGTGAACGGCAAGCGCGTCAATATCGCGAGTTACCGGTGCAAGGTCGGCGACGTTGTCGAGATCAAGGAAAAATCACGCCAGATGAATCTGGTGCTCGAAGCGCAGGCCCTGACCGAGCGCGACGTGCCGGACTACATCGAGCTCGATGGCGCCAAGATGACCGCCAAGCTGGCGCGCATCCCGGTCATCACCGATGTGCCCTATCCGGTGCAGATGGAGCCGCATCTGGTGGTCGAGTACTACTCGCGCTGATCTGTTTCCCTTTTCTGCCAAATACAAAACCGGCGCCGCTCAAACGGCGCCGGTTTTTGCGTTTCGCCGGACTGGCCAATCGGCCGCGCTATAAACGTGCCAACTCGGCCCAGTTTGAAAAGTTATCCCCCGACTAAAGCATTAGTGCACAGCATATTTTGTGCCTGACTTGCCTCATTTCTCTACATTTAGTGGCAAAATTGCGCTATTTAGGTGGCGTCCTCGAATCAAAAGGACTTGCCTAGGGAGAATCCGCAATGAAAGGGATCGATAGCATCAAGGAATGGGTTGGGGCGTTGACGGAACTCGCGCTGATGCTGCTGGCATTGGCGATCGTGTTAGCGGTTCTCGTCGGATCGAACCTTCCCTTCTTCGGCAGCGTGACCGCCAACATCATGGCGATCGTCAAGGATCTGGGATCGAACGGCCTGGTTGGTCTGATCGCTCTCGGCGTCATTCTGTGGCTGTTCTCAAACCGGAAAATGGCCTGACGCCCGCGTAGCGCCAGCCTAATCAGCGTTTGCTGAGGCAACTAAGGTGGGGAGCGAAGGCTCCCCACCGCGTCACGATGTACGCGCCATCATGAGGCTCTTCCATGTTGAAATTCATGGACACGTCGAAACGCTATTTGTGGGAATTTGTCGAGCTCGGCTTTGCGGCCGTGCTAGCGATCATGTTGATCTATCTGATCCTGGGGCAGAACTCGGGGGTGTTCGTGTTGTCGGTCGCCGACAACGTGACGAAATTCGCCAGTGCGGTGCCGACGCCGAGCCTGATCGGGCTGGGGCTGCTGCTGGCGCTGATCTACCTGATCGTAAAACGCCTGCGCTGAGCGCAGGCGAAGCCCAAGCTTACGCCGAGGCGCCGGCCTTGACCGTGACGCCTTTGTCCTTAAGCGTTTGCTGTAATTCGCCGGCCTGGAACATCTCGCGCACGATGTCGCAGCCGCCGACAAATTCGCCCTTCACATAGAGCTGCGGGATGGTCGGCCAATTCGAATAGGCCTTGATGCCGTCGCGCAAGTCGGCGGAATCCAGCACGTTCAGGCCTTTGTAGGCGACGCCGAGGTGGTCGAGGATCTGCACGACCTGGCCGGAAAATCCGCATTGCGGAAACTGCGGGGTGCCTTTCATGAACAGCACCACGTCGTTGGCCTTCACTTCATTGTCGATGAATTGCTCGATGCCCATGGCTTCCAGATCCTGTTGCGCGGCACCGGGCCGCCGTGATTGCCATATATGTAGCGCAGACCATGGCGCAAATCACCCTGTTTTCGGGGCGAAAAACGTGCCTTCCACCTCGAAAATGTCGTCCTGATTGAGCTTGCCGACTTCAACGATGGTGCGCGGCGGATAGGGTCCGCCGGCCCATATTTGCTCCTGAACCTTGTTCACCAGCGGGCGAAGGGCCGCCATATCGGTCACGAACACGGTCAGACGAACGCAGTGGTCCGGCAGAGCACCCTCGGAATTCGCGACGGCCATCATGTTCTGGAATGCTTGTCTGATTCGTTGTTCTGCGCCCTCGGCCAGCGTGTTGGTCGTAGGATCAATGCCGCGCATTCCGGCGACGAATATGAAATCCCCGGCGCGCGCGCCCAGGCTCCAGGTGCCGGTCGGCTTGATCGCGCCCTTCGGGGAAAGAATCCGCACGCCGCCAGGCGACGGCACTAGGGCGTTCCGGTCTGCAGCGCCAACGCATGCAACACGCCGCCCATCTGGCCCTTGAGCGCCTCGTAGACCAGTTGGTGCTGCTGCACCCGCGACTTGCCCTTGAACGAGGCGGAAATCACCGTGGCGGCGTAGTGGTCGCCGTCGCCGGCCAGATCGCGGATCGTCACCGAAGCGTCCGGGATGCCTGCCTTGATCAGCCGTTCAATCTCGCCGGCGTCCATCGCCATGGTGGACCGCTCCCCCGCGAAGGTTACAGCTCGCCCGCCATGTAGGCCGGCAGCCAGCCTTCGAAACGCTCGCGCAAATCTCTGACAAGGATGGGGCGCTCGCCCGCAAGCGTCAATGCGTCGCCGCCAGTTGTCCCAATTGACCACACCGGCACGCTAACCTCTTGCGCCCGCTTGAGCACAGCCTTGGCCTGCGCCGCCGGCACCGTGACCAAGTAGCGCGCCTGGTCCTCGCCAAACCAATAGGCATGCGCCGGAATGTCGTCGGGCGCCGCGGTGAGCGCCGCGCCGATGCCGGACGCCATTGCCATCTCGGCCAGCGCGACCGCCAATCCACCATCGGAAAGGTCGTGCGCAGCGCTCGCCGTGCCGTCGAGAATGAGCGCGCGCACGAAATCGCCGTTCTCGCGCTCCTCGATCAGGTCGACCGGCGGCGGGGCGCCCTCCTCGCGGCCGCAAAGCTCGCGCAGATACATCGACTGGCCGAGCCAGCCGGTGGTCTCGCCGATCAGCAGGATGGCCTCGCCGGCGCGTTTGAACGCGAGCGTCGCCGACTTGCTGAAGTCATCGAGCAGCCCGACGCCGCCGATCGACGGCGTCGGCAGGATCGCCCGGCCGTTGGTCTCGTTGTAGAGCGACACGTTGCCGGACACGACCGGGAAGTCGAGCGCCTTGCAGGCTTCCGCGATGCCGCGGATGCAGCCGACGAACTGGCCCATGATTTCGGGCCGTTCCGGATTGCCGAAATTGAGATTGTCGGTGATGGCGAGCGGCCTGCTGCCTACGGCGGTGAGATTGCGCCAGCATTCCGCCACCGCCTGCTTGCCGCCCTCGAACGGGTCGGCCTCGCAATAGCGCGGCGTCACGTCGGTGGTGAGTGCCAGGCCCTTGGGTCCGTTCTCGACGCGAACCACCGCGGCGTCGCCGCCGGGGCGCTGCACGGTATTGCCCTGGATGATGTGGTCGTATTGCTCCCAGACCCAGCGTTTCGAGCACAGGTCCGGCGCGCCGATCAGCTTTTGCAAGGCGTCGGCGACACCCATCGGCGCCTTGACGTCGTCGGCGTCGATCGCGGCGGGCTTGGCCGCGCTCACGAACGGCCGCTTGTATTCGGGCGCCTGGTCGCCGAGCTCCTTGATCGGGAGATCGACCATCACGTCGCCCTGGTGGCGCACGATGAAGCGTTTGTCCGGCGTGGTCTGACCGACAATCGCGAAGTCGAGCCCCCATTTGCGGAAGATCGCCTCGGCTTCCTTTTCCTTGTCCGGCTTGAGCACCATGAGCATGCGCTCCTGGCTCTCCGACAGCATCATCTCGTAGGCGCTCATGCCCTCCTCGCGGCACGGCACCTTGTCGAGATCGAGCGCGACGCCGAGATCGCCCTTGGCGCCCATTTCGACCGCCGAACAGGTCAGGCCCGCCGCGCCCATATCCTGGATCGCGATCACGCAGCCTTTGTGCATGATTTCGAGGCAAGCCTCGAGCAGCAGCTTCTCGGAGAACGGGTCGCCAACCTGAACGGTCGGGCGCTTGGCGTCGGCGTCCTCGCCGAATTCGGCGGACGCCATCGACGCGCCATGGATGCCGTCGCGGCCCGTCTTGGAGCCGAGATAGACAATCGGCATGCCAACGCCGGAGGCCGCGGCGTAGAAAATCTTGTCTTTCTCGGCAATGCCAACGGCCATGGCATTGACCAGATTGTTGCCGTCATAGCGCGAGTGAAACCGCACCGAGCCGCCGACGGTCGGCACGCCGAAGCTGTTGCCGTAGCCGCCGATACCGGCCACCACGCCGGACACCAGATGCCGCGTCTTGGGGTGCTTAGGATCGCCGAACGACAGCGCGTTGAGGCAGGCGATCGGCCGCGCGCCCATCGTGAACACGTCGCGCAAGATGCCGCCGACGCCGGTGGCCGCGCCCTGATAGGGCTCGATGTAGCTCGGGTGGTTGTGGCTCTCCATCTTGAACACGCACGCCAGGCCGTCGCCGATGTCGATGACGCCGGCGTTCTCGCCCGGGCCCTGGATCACATGCGGACCCTTGGTCGGCAGCGTGCGCAGGTGGACCTTGGAGGATTTGTACGAGCAGTGCTCGTTCCACATCGCCGAGAAGATGCCGAGCTCGGTCAGGCTCGGCGTACGGCCGATCAGATCGAGCACGCGCTGATATTCGTCCGGCTTGAGGCCGTGTTCGGCGACCAGTTCGGGGGTGATCTTGGGTTCGTTTCGAATCACGCCCTCACTTCGGTTGCGGCCGGCCGATGCGCAAGATCCGGTCCCACAGCGTGCCACCCGCGACGCGGCGCCCGACAAAGAAATAGACGACGATCAGCGCAAACAGCAGTAGCGCCGGGCCGCCGTCGAGTTTGAAGCCTTCGTCGGTATTGTTTCCGGTGAAATGGCCGATGAGCCAGCCAAAAAAGAAAAAGGCGGTAAAAAGATCGAGCGTCGCCGCCAAGCCCCGCTTCCAGACCGGCACCGGTTGAATTGTATCTGCCATGGCCCCCTCGTCTATGCCGCGCGTTCCAGCGCCTCGGCCAGTCCTGCGAACAGCCCGCGCCCGTCGGTGACGCCGAGAGCCGCCTCCACGTGGTTCTCCGGGTGCGGCATCATGCCGAGCACGTTGCGCGCCTCGTTGACGATGCCGGCGATGGCGTTGATGGCGCCGTTGAAGTTCCAGGCGGCGTCGAGATTGCCTTCGGGCGATGCGTAGCGGAACAGCACCCGGCCCTCATTCTCGATGCGCTTGATGGTGTCGGCGTCGGCGATGTAATTGCCCTCGCCGTGCGCCACCGGCACGCGGATCACCTGGCCCGCATTGTAGCCGCGCGTGAACGGCGACCCGGACTGCTCGACCCGCAAATAGACGTTGCGGCAGATGAATTTGAGCCGCGCGTTGCGCATCAGCACGCCCGGCAAGAGCCCGGCTTCGCACAGGATCTGGAAGCCGTTGCAGACGCCGAGCGTCAACCCGCCATTGCCGGCAAAAGCGCGCACGGCGTCCATGATGGGCGAGCGCGCCGCGATCGCCCCGCAGCGCAGGTAGTCGCCGTAGGAAAAGCCGCCCGGGATCACCACCAGGTCGGTGCCGGCGGGCAATTCGGTGTCGGCGTGCCAGACCATCGTCGGTTCATGACCGGAGGTCAGCTTTAGGGTGCGCGCCATGTCGCGCTCGCGATTGATGCCCGGAAAGACGACAACGGCGGCTTTCATCCGACCACCTCGACCTTGTAATTCTCGATCACGGTATTGGCCAAAAGTCTGTCAGCGGCCTGCTTGAGCAGGGCCTCGGCCTTGGCCGGGTCGGAACTCTCGATTTCGATGTCGAACACCTTGCCCTGGCGCACGCTGGAGACGCCGGCCACGCCCAAGGAGCGCAGCGCACCTTCGATGGCCTTGCCTTGCGGATCGAGGATGCCGGTTTTCAGGGTGACGGTGACGCGGGCTTTCATGATTCGTAACCTAGAGACGCCGAAGCCCGGCACAAGGCCGGGCTTCGGGTAATTCACGGCCAAAATCGTCGAAACGGACGAATATTTAGCCCTTGACCAGAACCGGGCCGGCGCCGCGCGGCGGTTCGCCTTCGTTCATGATGCCTAGCCGCTTGGCGACCTCCGTATAGGCCTCCAGCAGCCCGCCGAGATCGCGGGCAAAGCGATCCTTATCGAGCTTGTTGTTGGTTTTGATGTCCCACAGCCGGCAGCTGTCGGGCGAAATCTCGTCGGCCACCACGATGCGCATCACGTCGTTTTCCCACAACCGGCCAGTTTCCATCTTGAAATCGACCAGGCGGATACCGACGCCGAGGAAAACGCCGGAGAGGAAGTCGTTGACGCGGATGGCCAGCGCCATGATGTCGTCGATTTCTTGCGGACTGGCCCAGCCGAAGGCGGTGATGTGCTCTTCCGATACCATCGGGTCCTTGAGCGCGTCGTTCTTGTAATAGAATTCGATGATCGAGCGCGGCAGCTGGGTACCCTCGTCGATGCCGAGACGGGTCGCCAAGGAGCCTGCGGCGACATTCCGCACCACCACCTCGAGCGGAATGATCTCGACCTCGCGGATCAACTGCTCGCGCATGTTAAGCCGGCGGATGAAGTGGGTCGGCACCCCGATATCATTGAGGTGCTGGAAGATGTATTCGGAAATCCGGTTATTGAGAACGCCTTTGCCCTCAATGACCTCGTGTTTCTTGGCGTTGAAGGCGGTGGCGTCGTCCTTGAAATGCTGAATCAGCGTTCCAGGCTCGGGGCCTTCATAGAGGATCTTCGCCTTGCCTTCATAAATGCGGCGGCGGCGACTCATCGGGGTGTACCGTGGGTTTTGAAAGTCCATCGGATGCCGTGGCTCCTGTTCGTGACGTCTCGAGATCCGCGGCGGCGGGACCGGACAATTGCAATTGCGCTAAAGCCGTCCGGGCACGAGGTCAAGCTAGCCGATCAATCGGGGCAGCACAATCGCGTGCGCCGCACGTTTTCCACTCGCAATAACCGGTCATCAACACTGTCGCATGTTGCCTTGACGCTGCCGGAGCGATATGCAAGGCGCAAGCTTCATATGTGTGTACCAACGAGGGCGGCATGGCCACGACTTTCGACAAGCGCGAAGAAGGCTTTGAGAAAAAGTTTGCGCACGACGAGGAGCTCCAGTTCAAGGCCGGCGCCCGGCGCAATAAGCTGCTCGGCATGTGGGCCGCTGAAAAGATGGGGCTTTCCGGCGCGCAGGCGGAAGCTTACGCTAAGGAAGTCGTGATGGCGGATTTCGAGGCCGCCGGCGATCACGACGTATTGCATAAAGTTGCAAAGGATCTGGCCACCAAGGGCGTCACCGAGCAGGCCGTGCGCGCGCAGATGGACGAGCTGATGGTGCAGGCGATCGCGCAGATTAAGGCGAGCGGCTGAGATGGCCGCCTTCTCCCTCGCCCGCCGCCTGCGCGCGGGCGAAATCGTTTATTGCGGCTGGTGCGCGCTCGGCTCGCCGATCGTCGCCGAGGCTGTGGCACGCGAAGGCTTTACCGCCGTCGGCATCGATCAGCAGCACGGCCTGTGGGACATCGCCGCGACCGTCACCGGCATCGGCGCCATTCATGCCGCGGGCTCCGCGCCGATCGTGCGCGTGCCGCACGGCGACTTCGCCATGGTGAGCCGCGCGCTCGACATGGGCGCGGAAGGCGTCATCGCGCCGATGATCAACACGCTCGAGGACGCACGCAAATTCGTCGCGGTGGCCAAGTTTCCACCGGTCGGCGAACGCAGCTGGGGACCGAACCGCGCCATGATGCTCGGCGATTTCGCCGACCAGAAAGCCTATCTGCGCGACGCCAACGAGCGCACCGTGACGCTGGCAATGATCGAAACGCGCACGGCGATGGGCAACATCGATGCGATCGCGGCAACGCCCGGCATCGACGTGCTGTTCGTCGGTCCGTCGGACCTGTCGATTACGTTGAGCGACGGCGCCGTGCTCGACCCGCATTCGAAAGAGGTCGAGGCCAGGCTGACGGAGGTCGTCGCGGCGGCCAAGAAGGCCGGCAAGGTCGCGGGACTTTATTGCGGCAACGCCGCGCGCGCGGCCGAGATGTCAAAGCGCGGCTTCAATTTCCTCGCGGTCGGCAGCGATCTCGGTTTCCTGCGCGAAGGCGCGGCGCCGCACTTGAAAACGCTAAAGGGCTGAACCCGCCAGCGCGTCCAGCACTTGGCCGATGTCGCGCTCGACATCCGCCGCCTCGACTTCGACCACCCGATAGTCATGCGCCTCCAGCCAGGCGCGCCGCTCGGCACGCGTAAGCGCTGCCGCCTCGTTCTCTGCCTGCGGCGTGAGCGCGATCACGCATTTGAGCGGGAACGACACGAAATCGGCGATATGCGGCCCGACCGGCACCTGGCGCTTGTAGCCGCGGCCGGCGAAACGGCGGTCGTTCAACAACGCCTGCCACAGCGCGCGTTCGGCGTCGGTCGGATTGCGCCGCAACAGCCGCGGCAGGCCGCGCAACGGCGTGCGCTCGGACGGCGCGCGCGCCGCGCCATGCTCGGCCAGCAGCTCGCGCAGGCGCTCGGCGCCCTCACTGTCGAGCACGCCGCCGCGCGCCGGCCCCTTGCGGCCTTGCACGAGCGCCGTGACCACGCCATGCAGCGTGCGGATATCCTGTTGCGTGGGCGCTATGCGCTGAAAAATATTGCGCAAGTTGACGCTCATGACGCCGCGCTTCTCGTCGGGCCGGAAAAATTCGACCTTGTCGAGTTCGCGCTCCAGATCGGCAAAGAAAGCATCGAGCTGCTGCTTGGCGACCGGCGGCGATCGCTCGGACGTGGCGAAGGGCAGATCGCTGCCGGCAAGCTTGAACCACTCGTAGGCGACGATCACCACCGCCTGTGCCAGATTAAGCGAGGCGAAAGCCGGATTGACCGGCAGCGTCAGAATACGGTCGGCGCGTCCGACTTCGTGGTTCTCCAGCCCGTTGCGCTCGCGCCCGAAGACCAGAGCGACAGTCTCGCCCGCAGCGATGCGCGGCGCCATTTCGGCCGCTGCCTGCTCCGCGCCGACCACGGGCTTGGTCTGGTCGTGATTGCGCGCGGTCGTGGCGATCACAAAACTGCAGTCGCCGATGGCGTCGGCCAGACTGTCATGCACGGTCGCGGCCTCGAGCACGCGGTCGGCGCCGGCCGCCATGACGCGCGCCTTCTCATTCGGCCAGCCTTGCACCGGCTTGACCAGCCGCAGCCGCGACAAGCCGAAATTGGCCATGACGCGGGCGGTCGCGCCGATGTTTTCGCCCATCTGCGGCTCGACCAGCACCACAATCGGTGCCGGCTGCTCAATCCAGCGCTTTGTCTTGTCGGTGCCGGCACCCGGCATTGCGCCCTCCGTTGCTGGCGGTATAGCGGCGCAACCTGCATGGGGGAAGCGCTCGAAAGTCAGCTTCCGCCATCCGAAATCGGGTGCTATAGGGCGCGCGCCGACAACAATTCATTTGAGGGCGCGAGGGAAAAGCATGCCAAATCTCGAAATCATGTGGACAAAGGTCGATGAAGCCCCGGCGCTCGCGACCTATTCCCTGCTGCCGATCGTCGAAGCCTTCGTAGGGGCGGCGGGTGTCTCCGTGACGCTGAAGGACATCTCGCTGGCCGGTCGCATCCTCGCCAGCGTCGCCGACCTGCTGCCCCCTGCGCAACGGCTCAGCGACGAACTCGCCGAACTCGGCGCGCTCACGCTGAAGGCCGATGCCAACATCATGAAGCTGCCCAACATTTCCGCCTCGATCCCGCAGCTTCGGGCCGCGATCAAGGAACTGCAAGGCAAGGGCTACGCCGTTCCGGATTACCCGGACAACCCGAAGACGGAAGCCGAGAAGGACATCAAGTCCCGCTACGACAAAGTGTTCGGCAGCGTCGTCAACCCGGTCCTGCGCGAAGGCAATTCCGACCGCCGCGCCGCTGGCGCCGTCAAGCAATATGCCCGCAAGAATCCGCACAAGATGGCGGCCTGGAGCAAAGACTCCAAATCGCATGTCGCCTATATGCCGAGCGGCGACTACTACGGCTCGGAAATCTCGACAACCCTTGCGGCAGCCACCAATGCCCGCATCGAGTTGGTCGAAGCCGGCGGCAAAGTCACGGTGCTGAAGGCGAAGACGCCGCTTCTGGCCGGCGAAATCATCGACGCAGCCGTGATGAGCCGCAAGGCGCTGCGCGCCTTCTTTGCCGAGCAGATCGAAGACGCCAAGAAGCAAGGCGTGCTTTTCTCACTGCACGTGAAGGCGACCATGATGAAGATCGCCGACCCAATCGTGTTCGGCCATGTCGTTTCCGAATTCTTCGCCGACGTGATCAAGAAGTACGATGCGACCCTGAAAAAGCTTGGCGTCAATCTTAACAACGGCTTCGGCGATCTGCTGACCAAGATCGAAACGCTGCCGGAAGCCGAGAAGAAGGAGATCAAGGCCGATATCGCGGCCGCGTACGCGAAGCGTCCGGGCCTCGCCATGGTGAACTCCGACAAGGGCATCACCTGCCTGCACGTTCCCAGCGATATCATCATCGATGCCTCGTTGCCGGCGATGATTCGCGAAGGCGGCAAAATGTGGGGCGCTGACGGCAAGCTGCACGACACCAAGGCCGTGGTCCCGGATCGCGCTTACGCCAGGCTGTTCCAGACGGTCATCGAGGACTGCAAAGCCAACGGCGCCTTCGATCCCAAGACCATGGGCTCGGTTTCGAACGTCGGCTTGATGGCACAGAAAGCCGAGGAATACGGCTCGCACGACAAGACCTTCGAAGTCCCAGCGGCCGGAACGGTTCGCGTCGTGGCCGATGACGGCAAGGTGCTGCTGGAGCGTCCGGTCGAGACCGGCGACATATTTCGAATGTGCCAGACCAAGGACGCGCCGATCCAGGATTGGGTCAAACTCGGCGTGCGCCGCGCGCGCCTCACCAACACCCCGGCGGTGTTCTGGCTCGACAAGAATCGTGCCCATGACGCGCAGGAGATCATCAAGGTCGAAAAGTATCTCAAGGATCACGATACGAAAGGCCTCGACATCCGCATTCTGGCGCCGGTCGAAGCCATCAAGTTCTCACTCGAGCGCATTCGCAAGGGCCAGGACACGATCTCCGTCACCGGCAACGTGCTGCGTGACTACCTGACCGACCTGTTTCCGATCATGGAACTCGGCACCTCATCCAAGATGCTGTCGATCGTCCCGCTGTTGGCGGGCGGCGGCCTTTTTGAGACCGGCGCCGGCGGCTCGGCGCCCAAGCACGTGCAGCAATTCCAGGAAGAAGGCTATCTGCGCTGGGATTCGCTCGGCGAATTCCTCGCCCTCGGCGCGTCGCTCGAACATCTGGCGCACACCTACAAGAACGCCAAGGCGCTGGTTCTCGCCGAGACGCTTGACTCGGCCATCGGCAAATTTCTCGAGTTCAACCGCAATCCGGCGCGCAAGGTCGGCGAAATCGACAATCGCGGCAGCCATTTCTACCTCGCTTTGTACTGGGCTCAGGCGCTGGCTGCGCAGACCAAGGACGCGGCGTTGCAAGCCCGCTTCAAACCGCTGGCCGAGGCACTCGCCAAGAACGAGGCCAAGATCAATGCCGAACTGATTGGCGCGCAAGGCAAGGCGGTCGACGTCGGCGGTTACTATCTGCCCGATGACGCCAAGGCATCGGCCGCGATGCGGCCGAGTGCGACGCTGAACGCGGCGCTCGCCGCGCTCTGACGCCCGAGTCGGACTTGCGGGCGTGTCCGGGGCCAGACGCTCCGACCGCGACTCGCTCGACGACGAACTCATCGAGCGAGTTGTCATTTTAAAATTTCCTCGCGCGTCGTGCGCACCACACGCGTCTCAGGATGCGGCTTAAGTCTACGCGCGGCGCGGCTTTCACGGCACGAAGGTCAATGCTATAGCCACGGCGTGACGAATGCCGGCTCTCAAAATATGGCTTTCTAAAATGGCGAAGATCAAGGTGGCTAACCCCGTCGTCGAAATGGACGGCGACGAGATGACCCGCATCATCTGGAAGCTCATCAAGGACAAACTGATCTATCCCTATCTGGACATCGACCTGCTCTATTTCGACTTGAGCATCCAGAAACGGGATGAGACCAACGACCAGATCACTATCGACGCCGCAGAAATGACCAAGAAGGTCGGCGTCGCGGTAAAATGCGCCACCATCACGCCCGACGAAGGCCGGGTGAAGGAATTCAACCTCAAGAGAATGTGGCGCTCGCCCAACGGCACCATCCGCAACATCCTGGGTGGCGTGATCTTCCGCGAACCGATCATCTGCAAGAACGTGCCGCGCCTGGTGCCGGGCTGGACCAAGCCGATCATTATCGGCCGCCATGCCTATGGCGACCAATATCGCGCCACCGACATCCGCGTGCCGAAGGACGCCACGCTCACGCTGAGCTATGTCGGCGCCGACGGCAAAAAGCTCGAGCACGAGGTGTTCAAGTTCCCGGATTCCGGCGTCGCGATGGCGATGTATAATCTCGACGACTCGATCCGCGATTTTGCCCGCGCGTCGATGAATTACGCGCTGTCGCGCGGTTATCCGCTTTATCTCTCGACCAAGAACACCATCCTCAAGGTCTATGACGGCCGCTTCATGGATATTTTCCAGGAAGTGTTCGACAAGGAGTTCAAGGCCGAGTTCGACAAGAAGAAGCTCACCTACGAGCATCGCCTGATCGACGACATGGTCGCGGCGGCGCTGAAATGGTCCGGCGGCTACGTCTGGGCCTGCAAGAACTACGACGGCGACGTGCAGTCCGACATCGTGGCGCAGGGCTTCGGCTCGCTCGGCCTGATGACCTCGGTGCTGGTGACGCCGGACGGCAAGGTTGTGGAAGCCGAAGCCGCCCACGGCACGGTGACGCGCCACTATCGCGAGCACCAGAAGGGCCGCGAGACCTCGACCAATTCGATCGCCTCGATCTTCGCTTGGACGCGCGGCCTGGCGCATCGCGCCAAGCTCGACAACAACGCGGCGCTGGGCAAGTTCGCCGGCACGCTGGAGAAGGTCTGCGTCGATACCGTCGAAGCGGGTTTCATGACCAAGGACCTGGCGCTGCTGGTCGGCGCCGATCAAATGTGGCTGTCCACCACCGGCTTCCTCGACAAAGTGGACGACAACCTGAAAAAGGCGATGGCCTGACAGGGGCGCCGGGCACATACGCCAGCGTCCCCTACGCCTCGGATTACTTCTTCCTGAAGAAGAGCTAGGCTTCGTCTTCCGCGGCGTCGGCGACCTTGCGGCCGGTGCGCTTCTCGACCACGTCCTTGATGCGGGCGGCGATGCGCGGGTCGCGCTGCATCAGCGCGTGCAGGTCCTGCGCCGAGAGCACCAGCAAATTCACGCGGGTCAGCGCGACGGCGGTGGCCGAGCGGGGCGCGCGGCGCAGCACGGCGACCTCGCCGAAGAAATGGCCGACGCCGAGCCGCAGCTTTTCCTTCTTGAGCGCCACCTCGACCTCGCCGGCGGCGATGAAATACATCGAATGTGCCGTATCGCCGGCGCGCACAATGGTCTCGCCGGACTCCGCCACCTGCGCGCGCAGCAGCTCCATGATGTCGGAAATCGCGGCCGCATCGAGCTCTGCGAACAGCGGCACGCGCGCGATCATGCCCCAGGTCACGATGAAATCGCGGCGATGGATCTGCTCGGCGAAGGCGGTGGCGATGATGCCGATCGGCAGCGCCATCATGATCAGGCCGGCGAAAATGGTGCCGGTGGCGATAAACTTGCCGAGCGCGCTGACGGGCACCACGTCGCCATAGCCGATGGTGCCGATGGTGACGATCGACCACCACAGCGCGTCGGGAATGGTGCCGAGTTTGTCCGGCTGCACCTTGCCTTCGGCGAGATGCATCAGGGCGGCGGCGACCAAGGCGGTGCCGAGCGTGATCACGAGGCAGCCAAACAGCGCGCGGCGTTCGCGGTAGAGCACGTCGAGCAGCGAGCGCATCGCCGGCGAATAACGCGCGATCTTGAAGAACCGCACGATGCGCAACACCAACAGCAGCCGCAGGTCGTCGGGCAGCGCGAACGCGAACCAGAACGGGAGCACCGCGATCAAATCGACCAGGCCGGCAGGGCTGAGCGCGTATTTAAGCCGCGCGCGCACGGCGGCGAGATGGCGGTGCGGCCCGTGCTCGATGGCAACCCATAGCCGCAAGCCGTATTCGATCGTGAAGACGACGAGCGAGGATATCTCGATCAGATTGAAGGCCAGCGCGTAGCCGTGGCGATATTCCGGCACTGACTCGAGCGCCACCGCGATCAGGTTGATCAGGATCAGCGTGATCAGCATCCGGTCGATCAGGATGCCGAGGCCGTCGCCTACCGGGCCCTGTTCAAGGACCGTATAGATCCGCCGCCGCAGTTCCGAGACCTTGCCGCGTGGCATGCGCGCACACCCTCATGGTTTCAGGAACGCCATCGATACAAAGTATTGCGGCGGCCGCTTTGCGCTCGATCAAGCGCCGGAAAGGGCCGCCTCGATCGCTCTGAGCGCATCCTCGGCCTTCGAGCCGTCCGGGCCGCCGGCCTGCGCCATGTCGGGCCGGCCGCCGCCGCCTTTGCCGCCGAGCACTTCAGCGCCCTTTTTCACCAGTTCGACCGCGTTGAAGCGTTTGGTGAGATCGTCGGTGACGCCGACCACAACGCCAGCCTTGCCGTCGGCGGAAAGCCCGACAATGGCGACAATGCCGGAGCCGACTTGGCGTTTGCCCTCGTCGGCGAGGCTGCGAAGGTCCTTCAATTCGATGCCCGAGACCGCGCGCGCGATCAGCTTGACGCCGTTGACCTCGCGCACGCCATCGTCCGCGCTCTTGGGTCCGCCGCCACCACCCATCGCGAGTTTTTTGCGCGCGTCGGATAATTCGCGCTCGAGCTTCTTGCGTTCTTCGAGCAGCGCGGCGAGGCGCACCGGCATTTCCTCGACCGATGTCTTGAGCTCGGCAGCGGCCGCCTTGGCGACTTGAATCTGCTTGTCGGCGGATTTGCGCGCCACTTTGCCGGTGAGCGCTTCCAGCCGCCGCACGCCGGCGGCAACGCCCGAATCGGTCAGGCCGTTGATCAGGCCGATATCGCCGGTGCGCTTGACGTGGGTGCCGCCGCACAACTCGACCGACCAGCCGAGCGTGTTGCCCGACCCCTCGCCCATCGCCACCACGCGCACCTCGTCGCCGTATTTCTCGCCGAACAGCGCGCGCGCGCCGGAGGACCGCGCATCGTCGAGCGCCATCAGCCGTGTCGTCACCGGCGCATTCTGCAGCACGATGTCGTTGGCGATGTCCTCGAGCTTTTCGAGTTCGGCCGCGGTCATTGGCTTGGGATGCGAGAAGTCGAAGCGCAGCCGGTCGGGTGCGACCAGCGAGCCCTTCTGCGCGACGTGATCTCCGAGCACCTGGCGCAGGGCTTCGTGCAACAGGTGCGTCGCGGAATGATTGGCGCGGATGGCGTTGCGGCGCGCGTGATCGACCACCATCAGCAGCGGGTCGCCGGCTTTGACGGCGCCCTCCTCCACCTTGACCACATGGGCGAACAGATCGCCGGCTTTCTTTTGCGTGTCGGTGACGGCGAGCCGCACGCCATCGCGGCGCATTTCGCCGGTATCGCCAACCTGGCCGCCGCTCTCGGCGTAGAACGGCGTCTGGTTCATTACCACTGCGCCACTCTCGCCCTTTTTGAGCTCGCTGACCTGCTTGCCGTCCTTGACCAGGGCCGCCACCACGCCCTCGGCGCTTTCGGTTTCGTAGCCGAGGAATTCCGTGGCGCCGAGTTTTTCGCGCAAGCCGAACCAGATCGTCTCCTGCGCAGCGTCGCCCGAGCCCGACCACGAGGCGCGCGCCTTGGCGCGCTGGCGGTCCATGGCATCGGTGAAGGAGGCGAGATCGACGCTGATGCCGCGCGGACGCAGCGCGTCCTGCGTGAGATCCAGCGGAAAGCCGTAGGTGTCGTAGAGCGTGAAGGCGGTTTCGCCGTCGAACATCGCGCCTTTCTTCAGGCCGGCGCTCTTTTCGTCGAGGATGGCGAGGCCGCGCTCCAGCGTGGCGCGGAAGCGGGTCTCTTCTAGTTTCAAAGTCTCGCCGATCAACGCCTCGGCGCGCACCAGCTCCGGATAGGCCTGGCCCATCTCGCGGGTGAGCACGCCCACCAGCTTCCACATCAGCGGATCCTTGGCGCCCAGCAATTCGGCGTGGCGCATGGCGCGCCGCATGATGCGGCGCAGCACATAGCCGCGGCCTTCGTTCGACGGCAGCACGCCGTCGGCGATCAGAAAGGCCGAGGCGCGCAAATGATCGGCGATTACGCGGTGCGAGGCCTTGTGCGGGCCGTCGGACGGCACATTGGTCAGGTCGGCGATGGCGCGGATCAGCGTCGCGAACAGATCGATGGCGTAATTGTCGTGGGTGCCCTGTAGCACTGCGGCCATGCGCTCGAGCCCCATACCGGTGTCGATCGAGGGCCGCGGCAGATTGATGCGTTTGCCCGGCGCCTGCTGATCGAACTGCATGAACACCAGATTCCAGATCTCGATGAAGCGGTCGCCTTCCGAATCGGCCGAGCCCGGCGGACCGCCGGGAATATGGTCGCCGTGGTCGTAGAAAATCTCCGAGCACGGCCCGCACGGGCCGGTGTCGCCCATGGCCCAGAAATTGTCGGCGCCGGCGATGCGGATGATCTTGCTGTCGGGAATGCCGGCGATTTTCTTCCACAGCTTGAAGGCGTCGTCGTCGTCGATATAGACGGTGATCAGCAGCCGCTCGGGCGACAGGCCGAATTCCTTGGTGACCAGCTGCCAGGCGAGCTCGATGGCGCGTTCCTTGAAATAGTCGCCGAATGAGAAGTTGCCGAGCATCTCGAAGAAGGTGTGGTGACGCGCGGTGTAGCCGACATTGTCGAGGTCGTTATGCTTGCCGCCGGCGCGCACGCATTTCTGCGCGGTCACGGCGCGGCTGTAGGGGCGCTTTTCGAGGCCGGTAAAGACATTCTTGAACTGCACCATGCCGGCATTGGTGAACATCAGCGTCGGGTCGTTGCGCGGCACCAGCGCCGAAGACGCCACGACCTGGTGGTCGTTGCGCGCGAAGAAATCCAGGAAGCTTTTGCGGATGTCGTTGACGCCGCTCATGGATCGCCGTTGTTGCCGCCCCTTAAGACCCCGACCGAAGAGGCCTAAATCCCCGTCCGGCTTAATGTTTCGGGGCCTATTTAGCGATGGGGGGTGGCGAAGTCCATAAAAAGGCGGCCTCCCGCGATGGGGCAAGCCAAAACGCACATCGCCCCCGTCCTCGGTGGCGGCCGCTTTACGCAGCCGGGTGCCGACGGGGGCGAATGCTCTACGCATCACCTATGGAGACACGCATCACGCAATGGTGCGGCGGATATCACGGGGCGCCGCCGCCGCGCCCGTACACTGATTACGCTTCGGCCGCCTCGTCGTCGTCCTTGTCGGTCGGATCACCGGCGGCGATCGCCTCGGCGATCGGGCCGGCGTTCTGGCGCACCTGCGCCTCGATCTTGGCGGCCATGTCGGGATTGTCCTTGAGGAACTGCTTGGCGTTCTCGCGGCCCTGGCCGATGCGCGTGCTGTCGTAGGAGAACCAGGCGCCGGATTTCTCCACCACGCCGGCCTTGACGCCGAGATCGACCAGTTCGCCGACCTTGGACACGCCCTCGCCGTACATGATGTCGAACTCGACCTGCTTGAACGGCGGCGCCAGCTTGTTCTTGACCACCTTGACGCGGGTCTGGTTGCCGACCACCTCGTCGCGCTCCTTGATGGCGCCGATGCGGCGGATATCGAGGCGCACCGAGGCGTAAAACTTCAGCGCATTGCCGCCCGAAGTGGTCTCCGGCGAGCCATACATCACGCCGATCTTCATGCGGATCTGGTTGATGAAAATCACCATGGTGCGCGACTTGGAGATCGAGGCGGTCAGCTTGCGCAGCGCCTGGCTCATCAACCGCGCCTGGGAGCCCGGCTGCACGTCGCCCATCTCGCCTTCGAGCTCGGAGCGCGGCACCAAGGCCGCGACAGAATCGACCACCAGCACGTCGACCGCGCCGGAGCGCACCAGCGTGTCGGCGATTTCGAGTGCCTGCTCGCCGGCGTCCGGCTGCGAGATCAGCAGGTCGTCGACATTGACCCCGAGCTTGCGGGCATAAACCGGATCGAGCGCGTGTTCGGCGTCGACGAAGGCGCAGATGCCGCCGAGCTTCTGGGCTTCGGCGATGGTGTGCAGCGCCAGCGTGGTCTTGCCGGACGATTCAGGGCCGTAAATTTCCACCACCCGGCCGCGCGGCAGGCCGCCTACGCCGAGAGCTATGTCGAGCCCGAGCGAGCCGGTCGAAATGGTCTCGATATCCATGGATCGGTCGTTCTTGCCGAGCCGCATGATCGAGCCCTTGCCGAACTGGCGCTCGATCTGGCTGAGCGCGGCGGTGAGGGCCTTCGACTTGTCCATGGACGGTCCTTCGACAACACGCAGGGCAGGCTGACTCATGTCGCGCTCCTTATGGCCGGGAAATTCCCCCCCGACAACGCGGCCCCTGCCGCGTCTGCCGGAATCGACTGTATGGAACAATGTACACTATTTGTTCTCAGTTCGCAATATGTTCTTTTAGGTATTTAGGTACTGGTCCCTTTCCATCTGGCATCAATTGAATGGCCCCTTTTGGTTCGACCAATAGCTTCTTTTGAAGAATGTCCGATATCGGACGTCTACTCGACTCCGGTTCCAAGAGAGCGCAGCGTGGAACTCTGCTCCTCGGCCCGAACGGAGGCCACGATGGACAAGTTCATTCGAAGCGAGAACGTGAAGCGTTACCGGGAATTGCTGGAAGGCACGATAGACGACGAACATCGCAGGCACTTAAAGAAGCTGCTTTCCGAAGAAGAGTAGCAGCAGATCGAGGCTGGCGATTTCGGATCCAATTCAAACAAACAGGCCAGGTAGGCCGCCTCCGTTGGCGGCCTCTTTCATTTCTGCGACAAGATTTTCCCGCCGTGCGCACGAAAGCATGCCAGCGATGGCGCTTGGTATTGCTGGTCGCGTTTGGACGACGATTTTCTTGACGCCGCGCTGGCCACTCAGCCAATCACGCCGGCAACGACCACACCGGATCGTCGCGGCAGGCAACAATGGCTATGATCTCCCCGCGATAGTGGGGGGATCACAATGGGCAAAAAGCGGTTTCTGATTTTTCTTTTCATCTTTCCCGCGATTGCCACCGCCTCGGCCTATGCCGTGATTTACATCTTGACGGGCGCTGTGGTGGACAGTTTTTCCGGACCAGCGCTTGTCTATCTCGCCTCTATAGGGCCGGGGCTTGTAGCCGCTGTGATGGATTGGCTTGTCGCCAAAACGCGCATTCCTGCCGTGATCGGAACGACTCTTTGCGTCTATGTGGCTTTGGTTCTGTATCTGGCCTGGGACGGCAGCGCGAACTATATTTCTGCGCTCGGTTTGATCGGCGCAATTCCAGCGGCGGTGTGTTCGTGGCTGTCGCGCAACCGGCAAACCAGAGCTACCTAATTCGGCCGTTGCACCAGGGGAGAATGCCCGATGCTGAAAAAACTCGTCATCATAATGTTTGCCATCGCCCTGCCCGCGATCTTGGCAACGACCACGATCGCCAATGCCCAGGGCCACAAGCCCTACCCGAAGCTCGACTATTGCTCGCCCGGCACCTGCGCCAAGGACGGCACCAGTCGCGCCTGCAACATCAAGAATTGCAGCGGGCAAAACTGCCGGACCTGATGTCCGCCGTGCATCGCACTGTAAAAAAAAATTTACTGGATTTTTATCGCACCCAAGCGTGAAATTATCGCGCTCGAGCAACGAGCTTATGAAGCAATCAGGGGGAGAATCGATGCGCAAACTCGTAGTCACTCTCTTCGCTATCGCGGCCCTCGTTCTGGCCAGCGGGCTGGCCTTCAAGGCCGAGGCCCAAACCTCGCGCGGCGCCCTGGCGCTGCCGGCGCAGGCGAAAAATTTCACGCCGATCGAGAAAGCCGCCTGCGGTCCGTTCGTCGGCCGCTGGTGCGGACCGTTCCACCGCCGCGTCTGCGCCTATGGACGTTGCTGGTGCGCGCACTGCTGAGCGCGGGATAATTGCCGCGACGTCGAAGGCCGCCCCACCGGGCGGCCTTTTTCTTGTTCCCTTCTTGGACCCGGAGTTCCTTAACTTTGTCCGTTTACCCCATTCGCAAACCGCGGTGGCCTGCCTAAAGGCGCGCCACTAGCTTGCCTCAATCGCGCGTCACTGCGTGCCGCGATTAAAAAAACGGGGACGGACATGGCGGATCAGTGGGTGCGGCTTGGCGTGGCGATCACCATCATCGCGTTGATTTCGATCGGCCTTTATCAACTGGGCGGGCGCGCCAGCGCCGTGCAGCCGGTGTCGCCGCCGCTGGCGTTTCAGCGCTAGACTGAATTCAGAACGGCTAGATCAGACGGACCAAAGGGTGATCGGGATGCTGACGCCCACGACGGCGCCTGAGCGCGTCGGCGCGCCGCTCAAGCCTGCCTATATCGCGGCGGCGGTGGCCGCGCTCGCCCTCATGATCGGGGCGATTTTGTCGCCCAGTCTCTGGCTGCTCGATTTCGTGCACGTCATGGCGGGCGCGCTGTGGACCGGCATCGACCTGTTCATGGGCTTCGTGATCGGCCCGGTGCTGCGCCGGGTTACGCTCGATACCAGACGCGCGATGATCGCCGGCATCATTCCGCGCACGCTGATCCTGATGCCGGCGCTGTCCACCATCACCTCAACCGCCGGTTGGTTCCTGGCGCAACGCATGGGATTTCTCGATGTCGGTTACCCGCAATTCTGGTGGGTGATCGCCGCGCTCGCCATCGTCACGGTGCTGACCGTGCAGGGCCTGGGCTATCTGCTGCCGATGAACCTCAAGCTTTATTTCGAGATCCTCAAGCCGCGGCCCGACCACGACAAACTGCAACGCTGGATGCGCACTTACGTGCGCGTGGTGGCGGTGCAGGGCGCCATGCAGGTGGCGATCATCGTGGTGATGGCGCGCTTTGCCACCGGCTTCTGACTGCCTGCCGAAGACATGGCTCACATACCGAAATACCGATAGGCAGCACACGCCGCACACGCTAAGGTAGAGTTGGGGATTTGGGGGGATTCGCAAATGGGTGCCCCATGCGCCGCTTTCTGCTGCTGAGCGCCAATGCCGGCCTGGGCGTGCTGGCCGGTTTCGGCATCGCCGATGCTGCCGGCGCGTCCGAGTTGTCGCAGTTGTTCTACGTCGGCACGGGCCTCATTGGCGGCTGCCTGGCGGGCGCCGCCGCCTATCTTGCATCGGATAGCGATGACGTTGCCGGCTTGCCCAAGGTGGTCGGTCTGGTCGGCACGCTGGCCGTGTGCGCGGCCGCCTTGCTCGGCCATTTGTCGCCGCCGGAATTGAAAACCGCCGCGGTCGTGTTCTGGCTGGTCGGGCTGGTGACGCAAGCCGCGGGCCTTGCTTTGGCGCTCAGCGAGCGCCGCGGCGGCATCGCGTCAAAGAGCCAGCACAAGCCGGCCCGCCAGCGCAGCCGCGGCGCCTGAACCGTTTCGCGCGCGGGGCGTTGAGCCCTTAGGCGGATCGCAGGCGACGGATCAACCCTTTGTTTTTCCGATAAAATTGGCTTCTCGGGCGCGCGTCCGAGAACCACAGCATGGTCTTGGATTTGCCTTTTTGCAGCGCAATAAGATATTGTTGCAATGCAATAAATACAATTGTCTGGAAAAAGCCGCGGGGCCGGGCGCGGCGAAACGGAGTGGCGATGCAGAAAATTAGAAAGTGGAGCGCGATCCCGGCGGTGCGCTACGCGTTGATCGCGGGCGTGAGCGTGTTGTGGCTGGTCGGCCTCGCCGATCAGATCCCCGATCCGATGCAGACCGCGAAATATGTCGGCATCTCGCTGCTGATGGTGGCGGTCGCGGCGATCTGAGCGCGACCGGACGCCCTCTCGGCTGTCGTGCGCGGGCTTGACCCGCGCATCCATGATGACTCACCCGATTTTTCAGGCCTTATTGAAAGTATTCCACTGCTGAGCGCGCTCATGGATTGCCGGGTCAAGCCCGGCAATGACGGATTAGATGTTGCCGTCGCACCTCACCCTAAATTCAGCTCTTTAAAAAAATCATTGCCCTTGTCGTCGATCACGATGAAGGCCGGAAAGTTCTCGACCTCGATCTTCCAGATCGCCTCCATGCCGAGCTCGGGATATTCCTGCACCTCGACCTTCTTGATGCAGTTTTCGGCGAGATTGGCGGCCGAGCCGCCGATCGAGGCCAGATAAAAGCCGCCGTGCTTCTTGCAGGCGTCGCGCACCTGCGCCGAACGATTTCCTTTCGCCAATGAAATCATCGAGCCGCCGGCGGCCTGGAACGTATCGATGAACGAATCCATCCGCCCCGCGGTGGTCGGGCCGAACGAGCCCGAGGCGTAGCCGGCCGGCGTCTTGGCCGGGCCCGCGTAATAAATTGGGTGGTTCTTGAAATAGTAGGGCAGGCCCTTCCCTGCTTCAAGCCGCTCGCGCAATTTGGCGTGCGCGAGATCCCGCGCCACGATCATGGTGCCGGAGAGCGACAGCCGCGTCTTGACCGGATATTGCGACAGCTGCGCCAGCACATCCTTCATTGGCCGGTTGAGGTCGACCTTGACCACCGCGCCGCCCAGCTTCTCCTGGTCGACGTCGGGCAGATATTGCGCCGGGTGATGCTCGAGCTCTTCCAGATAAACGCCATCCTTGGTGATCTTGCCGAGCGCCTGCCGGTCGGCGGCGCATGACACGCCCAAGCCGATCGGCAGCGAGGCGCCGTGGCGCGGCAGCCGGATGACGCGCACGTCGTGGCAGAAATATTTGCCGCCGAATTGCGCGCCGACGCCGGTCGACTGCGTCATCGCCAGCACTTCCTTCTCCATCTCGAGATCGCGAAACGCATGCCCGTCCTCGGAGCCCTTGGTCGGCAGCTCGTCGTAATAATGCGTCGAGGCGAGCTTGACCGTCTTCATGGTCAACTCGGCTGAGGTGCCGCCGATCACGATCGCCAGATGATAAGGCGGGCACGCGGCGGTGCCGAGCGTCAACACCTTCTCTTTCAGGAACGCCAGCATGCGGTCATGCGTCAGGATCGACGGCGTCGCCTGGAACAGGAACGCCTTGTTGGCCGAGCCGCCGCCTTTGGCGATGAACAGCAATTTGTAGGCGTCCTCGCCCTCGGCATAGATCTCGACCTGCGCCGGCATGTTCGACTTGGTGTTTTTCTCCTCGAACATGGTGATCGGCGCCAGCTGCGAATAGCGCAAATTGCGCTTGAGGTAGGCGTCGCGCGCGCCCTCGGACAGCGCGCCCTCGTCGGAGCCGTCGGTGAAAACCAGGCGGCCCTTCTTGCCCATGATGATGGCGGTGCCGGTGTCCTGGCACATCGGCAGCACGCCGCCGGCCGCGATATTGGCGTTTTTCAGGAAATCATAGGCGACGAACTTGTCGTTCGGCGAGGCTTCCGGGTCGTCGAGAATCTTGCGCAGCTGCTTCAAGTGCGCCGGGCGCAGCAGATGATTGATGTCGGTGAAGGCGGCCTCGGCCAGCGCGCGCAGCGTCTCGTGCGCCACCACCAGCACGTCCTTGCCCATGACCTTCTCGACCGTGACGCCGTCGACATCGAGCTTCCTGTACGGGGTTTTGTCCGGCCCGAGCGGAAACAGCGGGGTGTGGTGATAGGGCGGGATAGCGGTGGGTGGGGTAACGGGGGCGTTCATGGGGTGTCTCTGAGAAAAATCGAAAACTCGATTTGCCGATAGTAGTTCTCCGATAGTTTAGGTGAAAGCAAGGACTTAAGTGGAATGGCGGGCTGCTTGAAAATCAGGGCAACGGCCCGGGTCAGCGGAATAACGAGAAACTCGCATTAATTGGGGCCGGCAGTCCTTTAGAAAACCGTCGGCCCCAAGTGGTGTTATGAGTTCGAACGATCGTAAAATCTCATGTTGAGATCGGCGGACTTGTCGGCATTGATCAGCCGCCGGATCACATAAGCCTCGAATTTGACCAGCGCGCCGGTCTTGTCGACGACCGACCAGCCCATGTCGGCGAGCACTTCCGGCGATGGATAGGGGATTCTGGCGCCCCAGACGTCGCCGGTCTCTTTGTACGCCTTGGCCTCCTTCGACCACACCACGCCATTCATTGTTGCGATCCTCGCATTTGGTCGTGCCCGAGCAAGCTTCGCTCTAATCCGGCTTGCAGCGGTGCGCGACCTCGGCCGTGCCGCCGGCGACTTTCACCCGGAACAGATAGGTCTTGCTCGCCGCGGCGCCGGCCGACTTCGGCGCCAGATGCATCACCGTCGCGCCTTGCGTCGGCCCGCGCGCGGTGACGATATAGCCCCAGACCTTGCAGGTGAGCCGCGCCTCGCATTTGTTGATCAGCGTGATGCTGAAGTGCGGGCCTTTGTCGTTGGTAAAAATGTCCGTCTCGCCGATGCAGGCCGACTGCGGTCCCCAGCCGGGCGTTGCTTTCGGCGGCTCGTCGGCCAGGGCCGCGCCGCATAGCATCGCGACCAGCGCGGCGCCTGTCAGCCATCGATGACAGATCATGTCGCCCTCACCTTGCCCGCCTGCCCCAACTCGCACTCCAGCGCTTTCCTGTCCCACTTCGCCAGATCCGCCGCCGCGGCGTAGCTGCTCTGCAGAAATTCCATCAGCGCGGCGTCGGGGTCGCGCGCCATGCGCATGGCGTTATAGGGATAAATGAACTCGCCGAGCTCGGGCGAGAAGAACGCCGCGCCCGGCGTCACGGTGGCCTCGCTGAAACCTTGCGGCGCCGGATAGGCGTAGGAATAAAACGCCGGATAATCGATCGCGCCGCCGCCCGGCCAGAAGCCGGCGCTCGACACCTCGTGCGAATAGGCCTCGCGCGCCACGATGTCCGGCAGATGCGGCACGCCGCCGGGGTGCGCCGGCGCCTTGCGCCCGGAGAACCGCGTCACCGCCAGATCGAACGAGCCCCAGAAGAAATGCACCGGGCTCGCTTTGCCGAGGAAGCCGGTGCGGAAGCGCGCCATCACATCATGCGCGCGCACCAGAATGCGCCAGAAGCGGTTGGCGTAGTCGGCGTCGTAAGATGAATGCTTGGTGTCGCGGTCGAACGGAATGCAGTCGGCGATCTCGCACGGCATGGTGCTGATCCTGACCGCGATGCCCAGTTCCTTGAGCGCGATCATGACGTCTTCGTAAAATTCCGCCACCGGCGTCGGTTTCAACATCAACTGGCGGGCATGGCCGTCACTGGTGCGCAGCCACAGCACGTGGTCGATGAAATCGAATTCGATCTCCAGCGTGCGGCCGTCGACCGGCATCGGCCCGGTGGTCAGGCCGCGCGCGGTGACGTAGAGCACGACGTGCCAGGAATGATTGAGCCAGGGGGTAAGCTTGAGCCTGATCTTGCCGACGATCTGCGTCCACAGCTGCAGCGTGGCAGCGGTGTCGGCCCACGCGGTATAAGGCAGTTCGGGCCAGGCGGCGTCGGTCGGGAGCGGCATGGCGGCACTTTCTCAATGCTATGCGGCGGCGTCAAATTGAGCTTAGCTCGGCGCCGTTCGAGGGAGACTATATTTATGCGAAATTTTTATCGCGCCGCGGCGCTCGCTTTGATGCTCGGGCTGGCGGCGCCTGTGGCTGCGGAAACCGCCGGCCTCGGCAAAACCTGCGGCGGCTATACCGGCATCCAATGCAGCGCCGGGCTGTTCTGCGAGATGCCTGCCGGCGCCTGCAAGGTGACCGACGGCCAGAGCACCTGCGTCAAGGCCGCCGACATGTGCACGGCGCTCTACCAGCCGGTGTGCGGCTGCGACGGCAAGACCTACGGCAACGACTGCAACCGCCGCGCCGCCAAGGTGTCCAAGGACCACGACGGGACGTGCGGCTAGCCGCTCGGAACACCCGGCACGCGCGCGGTTCAAGGCGCCCCCCGTTGCCAGCGCTATATCGCTGTGTTCAGATTTGGCGTTGCTGCAAACACACCCGGGGAGACCCCGCATGCGAAAACAGCTCGCTTTGTTTGCCGTCTTTGCCTTCACGTTGAGCGCCTTGATGTTGAGCGTCATCTGCGCCCAAGCCATGCCCGCCGCCCCCCTCAAGGGCGTGTCCAAATCCGACCAGGTGATTCAGGTGCGCGGCGGCTGCGGCCCGCTCCGGCATCGCGGTCCCGGTGGCCACTGCCGCCCCGGCCCGTGAACCGGCGATCGCCGATCGATGCGAATTTGGCCCGGATCGTCCGGGCCAAAGTGTTTTAAGACGTTGACGCGTGGGCAGCCATCTGTCATCCGCAACGCCCGTTCGTTTGGAATCCGAATCCAGCAATGCCCAAAAGACCGTTCCGCGTCGGCCGCTCGATGACCGGCTTCGGCCTGTTCGCGACCCGCCCGATCCGCAAGCGCACCCGGATCGCCGAATACAAGGGCCGCAAGCTCGCCACCAAGGAAGCCAACAGACTCGAAGCGCGCGGCAACCTATACCTTTACGAAATCAACAGCCGCTGGACGATCGACGGCACGCCGCGCAGCAATGTCGCGCGCTACTTCAACCATTCCTGCAATCCGAACGCGGAAATATACGACGTCGGACACCGGGTGTTCATCCGCACGCTGCGCAACATCAAGCCGGGCGAAGAGATCACCTACGATTACGGCGTCGACTACCTCAAAAACGTGATCGGGCGCTCGAACTGCAAATGTGGCCGCTGCCGCCGGCGCCGCGCCCGCAGAGCGCGCGAGCGCCGCGTGTCGCTCAAGCGCCGGACGACGCGGCTGGCCGGCGCGCGCAGGGCACAGCGCAAGTCCAAGCGCAAACGCTAGGCGGCCATTCGCGTTTGCCCCTGCCCGGCAGCGCGCCGCCATGCTAGGCGGGCATTTCGTCCGGGGGCCTTTCAGCAGTGACATCCGAGCGCCTCGACCAGCGCCTGCCCGCCTCGCGGGCCGACCGCGTGCCGCGCGGCATTCTTTACATGCTGGGCGCCACCGTGCTGTTCGCGGTCTGCAACGCGCTGGCGAAATGGCAGATCGGCAGCTACTCGTTCGCCGAGGTTCTGTTCTTCCGCGCCATCGTGTCGCTGATTGCCTGCTCGGTTATTATTTTGCCGCGCACCGGGCTGATGGTATTTCGCACCCACCGGCTGCGCGATCATTTCGGCCGCAGCGGCACGCAGGCGGTGGCGCAGAGCCTAATTATTATCGCGTTCTCGCTGATGCCGCTCGGCGGCGCCGTCGCCATCAATTTCTCCGCCCCGCTGTTTGCGACTTTGTTCGCCGCGCTGTGGCTCAAGGAAAAAGTCGGCCTCGCGCGCGGCGCGGCCCTGGTCGCGGGCTTCCTCGGCGTGCTGCTGGTGGCGGCGCCCGGCGCCGACAGCTTCCGCACCGGCGCGCTGTTTGCGCTCGGCAATGCCGTGCTGTTCGGCAGCGTCACCGCCGCGGTGCGCGGCATGACCACCACCGAATCGGCCGAGACGCTGACCATGTACCAGATGGTTTTTCTCACGTTATTCTTCACGCTGGCGCTGCCGGTATTCGGCTTCACCTGGCCGAACGGCCTTGATCTCACCGCCATGCTGGTCAACGGCCTGTTCAATTCGCTTGGGCAATATTGGTGGACGCGCGCGCTGTCGCTCGCCCCGCCCTCCGCGGTCGGGCCGTTCTATTATTTCTCGATCGTGTGGGCGCTCGCGCTCGGGTTTTTGTTCTGGGCCGATATCCTGACGCTGCCTCTGCTCGCCGGCGCCGCGATCGTGGTCTGCTCCGGGCTGTTCCTGCTGTGGCATGAGAGCGGCAAGAAGCCGCTGCCGGCCGATTAGACCGATTGCATTCGTGCAACCGTTACGCCAAAGATCGCCGCAACAAAATTCGAGGGAGGATGAAGATGAGCCTGAAGATCCGCCGCGTCGTCACCGGCCACGACAATCAGGGCCGCGCCAAGGTGCTGATCGACGAAAACGTCACCAACGTGATCTCGTCCCGGCCGGGCGCCAATTCGTCGGTGATCTGGTCGAGCGTCGGATTTCCGGTCGACAATGACGGCGACCACGATCCCTCGCACAAGGACATTCACACCACCATCGACAACGGCACCGTGTTCCGCGTGGTCAGCTTCGGGCCTGGCGTCAGCCCACGCAACCACCGCACCGATTCGATCGACTATGCGGTGGTGATCTCGGGCGAAATCGACATGGAGCTCGACGTCGGCGTCGTGCACCTCAGGGCCGGCGACGTGCTGGTGCAGCGCGGCACCATCCACAACTGGGTCAACAAGGGCAAAGAGCCGTGCGTGATCGCGTTCACGCTTGTTGCGTCGAAATCGGTCACCGCCGGCGGCAAGACGCTAAAAGCGCAAGGCTGACGTAAAGAAGGCCTGGGGCTTTACCCATCCAATTCCGGATAGTGCCGGAAGATTCCCATCTCATTGAAGGCAATCCTGCGACTGGAGTTAAGATAGGCTTCGATGCGCGGCCGGGCGATCACCCGGTTGTGTACATCGACGACGCGCGGCACCTTCTTTTCAATTCGTTTCATGGCCGACGGAAACGCATAGCGCAGGCCGGCAATCAGCTGAAAGAGCGATAGATCGACATAGGTCAGCTTGCGCCCGGCGACGTATGGCCCGCCGCTTTTCTTGAGCACTGTCTCGAAATAGCCGAGATATTTCGGCGCGCGTTCGTCGAGGAAGTTTTCGGCGAAGCGCTTGGCTTCCGGTTTCTGATCCTCGTAATAAAGTCCGCTGCCGACCGGGTGATGGGTGTCGTGAATTTCCTTCACGAAATCTGTGACCGTGAGCTGCAATTGATGCAGCCAGAGCCGACCGGCCTCGTCGCCGGCGCTAAGCTTCAGGCGAGGGCCCAGATAAAACAGGATATTGGCTGCCTGCGCGATGACGAGCTTGCCGGCCTTGAGGAACGGCGGCGCGAACGGCGGACGCTTGTCGCGCCCGCCATTCATCATCGCCATCATTTTATCCATGCCGCCTTTGCCGCGCGCGACGTCGTCGTATTTGGCGTTCGCGTCCTCCAGCGCCAGCCGCACGAATTCACCGCGGCCCTGAATTTCCGGCCAGTAATAGAGCTGATAGCGCATCGGGACTCTCTTAAGCGCCGGGCTTGGCCTTGTATTGCTCGTCGGTCACCGCTTCCAGCCAATTGACGTGCTCGCCGCCCTTGGCTTCCTGCATGGCGACGTGCTCCATGCCGTGCTCGGGCGTGGCGCCGTGCCAATGTTTCTCACCCGGCGGAATCCAGACCGTGTCGCCGGCGCGGACCTGCCGGATCGGACCGCCCCAGGTCTGCACGTGGCCGATGCCGGAAACGATCGCCAAAGTCTGTCCGAGCGGATGGGTGTGCCAGAACGTGCGCGCGCCCGGCTCGAAACGCACCCAGCCGGCACGCAGCAACGCCGGATCTGGCGCCTGGATGATCGGGTCCTGCCACACCGTTCCTGTGAAGGTCGATGCAGGTCCCCGGCGCGACGGCCGCGATCCGCAAGCGATGATGTCCATTGATTGCCTCCCTCGTACGCATTTGATTTTTTTGCGATGGCGCTGTTTAGCACAGGCGCAAACAAAAAGCCCGGCGTCGCCGCCGGGCTTTCAATTCAACGAAATCCTGGATTTAGACGTTAGGCCGACTGCAGATTGCCCGCCGCCTGCTTGCCACGCTCGGTGACGATCTCGTAGCTGATCTTCTGGCCCTCGACCAGCGAACGCATGCCGGCCTTCTCCACGGCGGAGATGTGCACGAACACGTCCTTGGAGCCGTCATCCGGCTGAATGAAGCCGAAGCCTTTCTGGGTATTGAAAAACTTCACAGTTCCGACAGGCATCGCAGTTCCTTTCACGCTTTCTGTTGAACGCCCGCGCACTCATCGCACCAGCGGCAACAATCCGAGTTTTTGGGAGATCACTTGAGGCGCAGCCCAAATCGGCAGCGTGTCAGCAAGGTGAGGCCGAAAACTATGTTGCGGGCGGCGGCATAGACGGATTTCGGAGCTAGGTCAACGCCATGCGCTTTATGCGTATTTCGCACGGCCCGTATGCGTCATATTGCGCTTTATGAATTAGTAATCGCCGCTCTCTATAGTTGAGCGAGGCTCGGGACGTGAAGCTTAACGAATTATGAATTTCTAGGGCCATTCCCAGCCGGCGGGTCGGTAGCGAGGCGTGATGATCAGGGAAAAGCGCATAGCGAAGCGACAGCCCTTGCGGTACACCGCCTGGGTCGCGCTGACCGCCGAGCAGCGGCACGGCTGTGTGGTGTCCGACGTTTCCGAATCCGGCGCGCGCATCGATGTGCAGGATTCTTCCGCGCTCCCCGACCATTTCGTGCTGATGCTGACCAGCAACGGCTCCGCGCGGCGCTTCTGTCGCGTGATGTGGCGCAAGCCCAATCAAGTCGGCGTGCAATTCACCCGCAGCCTCGCCGAAGCCGCCACGCCGTCGCTGGCTCCCAAGTCCGACGCCGATGCGCAAGCCGCTCCGGCCCCGGATTCAGCGCCGGAAGCCGCACCAGCCGAAGCCAGCGCCGAACCGGCCAAGGCCTAGCTAGCTCCTAATTTCAAATCTGAAAAACGCCGGCTGGTCACGCGAATGTCATGGCGTGTGGGGAACCTATGCACGGCCCGGAAATTTCCCTTGTTGGGAAATGACCGAGATGTCCGTGATGAAAAAATTCGTCGCCTTAGCGCTGTTTTTCGCCGTGAGCGCGGCCGCGCAGGCCAAACCTGCGCCGGTCGAACCGCAGCCAGTGGTGTTTTCGCTCGATGACTTCACGGTCGCAACCGGTCCGGCCGGCGCCACGCTCGAGCAGGACTATTTCCGCGCGCCGCAACCGGCCTATGCAGGGTCCCGCGTTTTTCCCTGCCGCTTGCAGCTGCGTATTTTCGACAAGACACGCCTCGCGCAATCCTGCGACTGACCGGCCCACGGAATATCTAGCCCACCGAACCGGCCATGGTCTCTTTAACCTTGGTGACGAGTTGCTTGAGCGTGAAGGGCTTGGCCAGGAATTCGTACTGCTCCTGCTCGGGCAGGTTCTTCTGGAACGCTTCTTCGGCATAGCCCGACACGAAAATGATTTTCAGTTTCGGATTGCGTCGGCGCAGTTCCTTGAGCAGCGTCGGCCCGTCCATTTCGGGCATCACCACGTCCGACACCACCAGATCGACATCACCCTGTTTTTCCAGCACTTCGATGGCCTCGACGCCGTTGCCGGCTTCGAGCACGGTATAGCCGCGCGAGGAGAGCCCGCGGGCATTGAGCGCGCGCAAGCCTTCCTCGTCTTCGACCAGCAGGATAGTGCCCTGCCCCGTGAGATCGGCGCTGGCGGCTTTGATGCCGCCGGCCGCCGACATGGCGCCTGCAACCGCCGGGGCGTCGGCGGCGGGAATTTGCGTGAGCGCATCGTCCGCGCCGACGACATGGCGCGGCAGGAAAATCCGGAACGCGGTGTTGCCCGGCGCTGAATCGACGTAGACGAAGCCGCCGGTCTGCTTGACGATGCCGTAGACCGTGGACAGGCCAAGCCCCGTGCCTTTGCCGACCTCCTTGGTCGTGAAGAACGGCTCAAATATTTTATCCATAATATCGGGCGGGATGCCGGTGCCGGTGTCGGTCACTTCCACCAGCACATAGTCGGCATTGGGCATGCCTTTGTAGGCGTATTTGCCGCAGTCGGCGGCCGCGACATTTGCGGTGCGAATGCCCAGGATGCCGCCGTCCGGCATGGCATCGCGGGCATTGACCGCCAAATTCACGATCACCTGCTCGAATTGCGAGATATCGACCTTCACCGGCCACAGGTCGCGCCCGACCACAACGCCGGAGAACGTCACTTTCTCGCCGATCAACCGCTTGAGCAGCATGCCGAGATCGCTGAGCGTTTCGCCGAGGTCGAGCACTTGCGGGCGCAGCGTCTGCTTGCGCGAGAACGCCAGCAACTGCCGCACCAAGGCTGCGGCGCGGTTGGCGTTCTGCTTGATCTGAATAATGTCCTTGAACGATGGGTCGGTCGGCTTGTGCGCATTGAGCAGGAAATCGGTCGCCATCATGATGGCGGACAGCACGTTGTTGAAATCGTGCGCGATGCCGCCGGCAAGCTGCCCGACCGACTCCATTTTCTGCTGCTGCTGCATACGATTTTCCAGCGTGCGCTGCGCCGTGGTCTCGAGCGCATAGACAATCGCCGCCTCGCCGTCGCGATCCTCGTCCTCCACCGCCGAGACGAAGAAATTCGCCCATCGTTCGTGGCCGCCGGCGAGCGCCGCCTCGACGGGCGCGATATTGCCCTCGCCTTTGGCCGCCTTGCCGATTGCGGCTTCCAGCGCCGGGCGGTCGCGGTCGGCCACCACCGAAAGGATCGAACGCTCGTCGCCCTTGAGCATGGTCTCGAAAGCGGAGGCAAAGCGCGCATTGCTGCGCGCAATGCGGCCTGTCTTGTCGACGGTGGCGATCGCCATCGGGGTATTCTGGAAGAAGCGCATGAAGCGCACTTCCGCTGCGCGCTGCGGATCACTGCCGTCGTCCTTGGCGCGGTTGAGCACCAGCGTGCGCGAGGCGCCGGCGCTGCCGTCGGCGCCAAACGCCAGTTTATGGAACAACCGCACCGGCACCGGCTTGCCACCGCGTGTTTTGAGATCGAGATCGAGCACCTCGGTTTTCACTTCGCCGGGCGCGGCATTGAGCGTGGTGAGCAGCGCCGCGCCCTCGCCGGCGACGATATCGCTGAGCTTGAGCGAGCCGGCGCCGACCTGAGCCAGATCGTGATCGAGCCAGTTCGCCAGCGTGGCGTTGAGATAACCGATCGAGCCCGACGCATCGACCGAGAAGAACCCGGCCGGCGCATGATCGAGATAGTCGATGGCGTGCTGGAGTTCCTGGAAGACATTTTCCTGGCGCTCGCGGTCGCGCGTCACATCGGCGATCGACCACACCGTCATGTGGGCATCGGGCTTGGCGGCGCCGAGCGGCCGCACGCGCAGGCGCAGCCAGCGGGCCGTCTCCGCGCTCGCGCCCGGAATGCGCACTTCCTCCTGCAAACGGCGGCCCTCGCGCGCAGCCTTGAGCAGGCGGAAGATCGCCTCAGAGACGTCGGGATCGCCGACGAACACCCTCTCGATCGGCCGCACGTCGTTGTCGCCGGCCGCCCCGATCAGGTCGAGATAAGTGACATTGGCATAGAAGACGCGGCCCGATTTATCGGTGACCACGATGCCATCGAAGGCGTTGTCGACCACGGCCTTGACCATCGGATTGCTTTGGCTGCGGCCGGCCAGCCGCATGATGCCGGAAGCGATAGCAAATAGCGCGAACACGCCGATGGTGCCGAGCAAAGCCAGCAGCAAAAGGATGTAAGTTCCGGCATAGGCGCGGTCAATATAGATCGTGCCGGCGGCGGCCGCGACCAGCACCAAGGCGACCAGCAGCACCCAAGCAACCGAGCCGCCGCGTGGGGCGCTTTGGCTCTTGTCGAAAGCCTGCCGCCCAAGCCCGGTGCCTTGCCCGTCGCTTACCGGCGCCTGCTCTGAGCGTTCCTGGCCTGCCATGACTCCTGAGTGCCTTAAGCCGGCCTATCGGCGCAAGAGCCAGCCTGCGGCAATCCCGTCCTTTGGATGAATGCGGGCTACCGGGAAACCGCCCGGCGCAGCCGCATGACGTAACCGATCACTTCGGCCACCGCCTTGTAGTGTTCGATCGGAATCGGCTGGTCGACCTCGACCGTGGCGTGCAGCGCGCGCGCGAGCGGCGGATTTTCGACGATCGGGACCGAATGTTGCCCGCCGACCTCCCTGATCTTCAAGGCGAGCGCCTCGACGCCCTTGGCGACGCAGATCGGCGCCTCCATGCCGCGCTCATATTTCAGGGCAATGGCGTAATGGGTCGGGTTGGTGATGACGACCGAGGCCTTTGGCACCGCCGCGATCATGCGCTTGCGCTGCCGCGCCTGGCGCATCTGCCGCATTTTGCCCTTAATGGCCGGATCGCCTTCGGTCTGCTTGAATTCCTCCTTCAATTCCCGCAGCGACATTTTTTGCCGCTCGTACCATTGCCGGTATTGGAACAAATAGTCGGCGATCGCGACGATCGCCATCATGGCCACCACCGCACCGAGCAATTTCAGTGCCAGTGATTGCGCGAGCGGCATGACCGCCGCCGGATCCGTGCGCTCGAGCGCCATGATGCGTCCGCGCTCGGGCCACATCAGCACCGTGAGCACGCCGCCGACCAGCACCAGTTTGATGAGGCCCTTGGCGAGGTTGGCAAGCGCCTGCTTGGAGAACAGCCGCTTGAAGCCCGCAGCCGGCGATATCTTGGAAAACTTCGGCGCCAGCACCTCCAGCGACCAGACCAATTTGTGCTGGATCAGATTGCCGCCGAGCGCCGCCAGCATGAGAAGCAAAAACGGAATCGCCATCGCCGCGACCATCTCGACGCCGATTTTCTGGAACAGCCGCGGCAATGCCGGACCGTCCATGTTGATGGCGTGCGAATTGGCGATCAGCCCGCGCAGCGTCGTGGTCAGCTCGGAACTCATGCCGCTCGCGAACGTCATCAGCACCAGCGCGGCGCCGGCGAAGATAAACCAGGTATTGACCTCCTGGCTCTTGACCACATCGCCGCGCTTGAGCGCCTCATCGAGACGCTTTTGTGTAGGGTCTTCTGTTTTCTCGGTGCTGTCGGTGTTGTCGGCTTCGGCCATGGGGGCTCGCTATTGGCCGTGCGGCGCGAGGTCGCCGAGAACGCCTTCGATATAGCCGACAAAGGTGCCCATCATGGCGCCGACCACCAGCAGCAACAGCACCAGACCGAGCATGATCGACAGCGGCAGGCCGATGAAGAACACCTGCATTTGCGGCATCAGCCGCGACAGTACGCCCAGGCCCAGATTGAACAGCAATCCGAACACCAAAAACGGCGCCGATAATTGAATGCCGATGCGGAACGCGGTCGCAACGATGCGGGTGACGTGCTGCGCCGCATCGCCGACCAGCGGCATCTCGCCCGGCTGGAAGATGGTGTAGCTGTCGTTCATCGCCGCGATCACCAGATGATGCAGGTCGGTCGCGAAGATCAGCGTGATGCCGAGCAGCGTGAGGAAATTGCCGACCAGCAAGCCCTGCTGGTTCTGGGTGGGGTCGACGGCGGTGACGAAACCCAGGCCCAGTTGCTGGGCCACCACCGAGCCCGCGACCTGCAGCGCCGAGATCGCCAGCCGCGCGGTCAAGCCCAGCACCGCACCGATGACGATTTCCTGCACCAGCAGGATCAAAACCGGCCCCAGCGTGGTCAGATCGACGGTATAGGCCTTCTGATGCGCCGGCAGCAGGATCGCGGTCAGCAGCAGCGCGATTGTGAGGCGCACACGCGCCGGCAGATTCAGTTCGCCGATGGCCGGCATCAGCATGACCATGGTGCCGACACGCGCAAATGTCAGCAGGAATGCGGCGGCGAGCACCGGCAGGAATGAAACATCGACACGCATGCTGGATTTATCCGCTGACGATGCGGGCGGCGATCCGCAACATCTCCGCGTGCAGTTTCTCGGCCATGAACGGCAACGCGATCAACAACGAAATGAAGATCGCCAAGATCTTCGGCACGAAGGCGATGGTCATTTCCTGGATCTGCGTGACGGCCTGCAGCAACGAAATAATCACGCCGACCGCCAGTCCCACCAGCATGACCGGGCTGGAGACGACGATGAGCGTGTAAATCGCGTCGCGGGCGACGTCGAGAACTTCTGCCCCTGTCATTATATCGGCATCTTCATGATTTCGTCGTAGGCCGCGATCACCTTATCGCGCACCGCGACCACGGCGTCGACCGCGACCTCGGTCTCCGCCACCGCGGTGACGACATCGACCATGTTTGACTTTCCGTTGGCCAAAGCCTGCGTTTGCGCATCGGACTTGCGGCCGGTCTCGACGACACTGCCGATCGCATCCTTGAGCAGCGTGGCAAAGTTGCCCCCCGCCCCGGCGCTGCCGGCGCCGAGGCCTGGCGGGTTGGCAAGCGCCTGCGTCGGATCGGTGGCCAGGCGCGCGATGTTGGCATAGGCGCTGGCGGCGGCGAGCGGTGAGGCCATGACTTAATCCTTCAGGCTTTGAGGATGTCGAGGGTGCGCTGGATCATGCGCCGGGTGGCGCTGATGACGTTGATGTTGGCCTCGTAGGAGCGCTGGGCCTCGCGCATGTCGGTCATTTCCATCAGCGGATTGACGTTGGGGTATTTGACGTTGCCGTTGCGGTCGGCGGCAGGATGGCCCGGCTCGTATTTCAACCGGAATTCGGAGTTGTCGGTGCGCGTCTTGCCGAGCTCGACCAGCTTCACATCGAGCGTGCGATCGACTTCGGTCTGGAATGTCGGCACCTTGCGCCGGTACGGCTCGGCGCCGGGCGTGGACGGCGTTGAATCGGCGTTGGCGATGTTCTCGGAAATGATGCGCATCCGACCGGCTTGCGTGCGCAAGCCGCTCGCCGCGATCGCCATGGTTTTGAGGAAATCCACCTGAACGAGCTCCTTCGATTAAGCGCGACGCGGGGGCGCGCGGCGGAACGGCGTCACCCGGTGCCCTTGCCGAGCGCGGTTTTGAGCAGGCTGAGGCTGCGGCTGTAGAGCGCGGTCACGGCCTGATAATCCATCTGGTTGGCCGCCACCTTCATCATCTCTTGCTCGAGATTCACGGCGTTGCCGGTCGGCCGCACCTCGTAGTCGCCGTCGTTCTTGGAGCGGAACGGCGTGTCGTTCTGGCCGATCGCGACGATGTGGCCGCTCTCGGTGCGGGTGAGCGAGACGGTGGTGAGCGGCGGCGCGGCGCCTTGCACCGGCGCATCGAATTTCAGCGGTGCCAGGTCGCGCGAGCGGTAGCTGGGCGTGTCGGCATTGGCGACGTTTTCGGCCAACACCGCCTGGCGTTGCTGCGACCATTGCAGGCGAGTCTTCAGCATCGACAGAATCGGAATGTCGCTGATCGCCATGGTTAGCCCTCATCAGTGACTTTCGCGGCAGCGCCGCACTAGGCAGACTTTGCCGGGTGTATGGTTAATGGCTGGTAAAAAGATAAGGATGGAACACCGTGCCCCGGGGCCCGTTTACCAAGCTCAAAACTGTCGAACCCGCGGTGGGATGGCAAAACGCCCAATATTTGTTAAGGCTCTGTTAGTAATCCGGGCGGCAAATTGTGCTTTACGGGATTAACCATTTGGGCGATTCCCGCCCGATGAGCCGCCGCGCCAGTACGGAGCGTTTTGATGTTCGAGCTGTTCGGTCCCGATATGCCCCTCGCCGCGAAGTTTTTCATCGCATTTGCGGTGGTGCTCGCGCTGATCGGCCTGACCGCGTGGCTGGTGCGCCGTTTCGGCTCCAACCGGCTCGGCGCCGGTGCGCGCGGACGTCAGCCGCGGTTGGCGGTGATCGATGCGGCCACCGTCGACGGCCGCCGCCGCCTGGTGCTGATCCGCCGCGACAATGTCGAGCATCTTTTGATGATCGGCGGCCCTACCGACGTGGTGGTCGAGCCTAATATCGTACGCGCCACCGGCGCCCGCGAGATGGCGCGCGAGCCTGCGCGGAGTGAACCGGCGCTGCGCGCGGCACCTGGCACTGAAAGCTCCTGGCCGTTGCAGCCCTCGAGCGAGCCGACGCCGATCCCGGCGCCACGCCCCTACCGTTCATCCGCCACCGAAGAACCGTGGCTTCCGCCAGAGCCGGGCGCGCGGGCGCGTCCTGCCGACAGCCTCACCGGCCTTGCCGCCGAATTGTCGACGCGCCTCAATCCGCCCGAGCCGCCCGCAGCGCCGGTTGCGCGCAGCGAGCCGGCGCCGCGCCCCAGCGTCGCGCCCGTGGTGCCGCCGCAGCCTGCCCCGGAGCCCGCGGCCCCGGCGCAGACCGATCACAATCTCGCCGAGATGGCCCAGCAGCTCGAGGCCGCGCTGCGCCGCGCACCGATGCCGGAGAGCCGGCCGCCCGTGACCGACCCGCTGGCCGCCTCCCTCGCAAAGCCCGCCCCGGCGCGCGACTTCAAGCCGCGCGTCGAACCCAAATTCGAGCCCAAGGTCGAAATGAAGTTCGAACCCAAAATCGAACCGGCTTCCACGCCGCCCAAGACAAATTTCGACAATCTCGAAGAGGAGATGGCCAGCTTGCTGGGCCGTCCGCCAGGAAGGACGTGATAGGCATTTCCGACCGCCGTGTCCGTCTGTTGACGGTGGTGGTCGGAGTAGCCGGACTGATCGCAGCAGGCACAGCGCCCGCTAGCGCGCAGGACATCAGCGTCAATTTCGCACAAGGCAGCGGGCTGACTGAACGCGTGATCCAGATGATCGCGCTGCTCACGGTGCTGTCGCTAGCGCCGTCGATCCTCATCATGATGACGTCGTTCACCCGCATCGTGGTGGTGCTGTCGCTGCTGCGCACCGCGCTCGGCACCGCCACCGCGCCGCCCAATGCCGTGATCGTCTCGCTGGCGCTGTTCCTGACGGCGTTTGTGATGGGCCCGGCGCTGCAGAAAACCTACGAGACCGGCATCCGGCCGTTGGTCGCCAACGAGATCACTGCCGAGCAGGCGTTCGAGCGCGGCTCGATCCCATTGCGCGCCTTCATGGAAAAGAATGTCCGCGACAAGGATCTCAAGCTGTTCGTCGACATGGCAAAAGAGCCCATCCCCGCTAAGCCCGAGGATATCTCGCTGCGCGTGCTGGTGCCGGCCTTCATGATTTCCGAGCTCAAGCGCGCCTTCGAGATCGGCTTTCTGCTGTTTCTGCCGTTCCTAATCATCGATCTGGTGGTGGCTTCGGTGCTAATGTCGATGGGCATGATGATGCTGCCGCCCGTGGTGGTGTCACTGCCGTTCAAGCTGATCTTCTTCGTGCTGGTGGACGGCTGGAGCCTGGTGGCCGGCTCGCTCATTCAGAGCTACGGCACGTAACCTAAATCACAACGCGCGCAGTCTAGCGCCGTAAAATCGACCCGGTCGGTGTCTGATCGGGTTTGACCGGCGCTTTCGGCGGCTGCGCGGCAGCGTCCGGTTTGGCCGGCGCATTGACCGCCGCTTTGTCAGGTTCTGCGGCTTGTGCCGCAGGCTCTTTCGGCGTCGCCGGCGGTGCCGCTTTATTGGCCGCGCCCGGCGAAATCGCCGCAGAATCCGGATAGCGCGTGCGCATGTCGCGCAGGAAGGAATCCAGCGAATCGACGCCGGCGATCTTCTTGGCGATCTCCTGAAAGTCAGCGCTGGCGGTGCCGACCGGCGCGCTCACTACATCGAAGGCGCGGCGGTCGGGAGTGTCCGCCATCTTGGCGGCATATCGTTCGCGCAGCCGTCCCAGTCCGATCGGCTCGTCGCCGAGCGAATAGCCGATCGCCGCGCGCAAGATATCGAACCGCTCCGTTTCGCTTAGCGGCACGAACTCGCGCCAGCGGTCGCCGTAGAGAATTTCGATTTGCTCGGCAGCCAGACGCCAGCGCCGCGCCGCCCACAGAATGTCGGAACGCAGGCGGATCGCCTCATGGCTGTTGATATTGACGATCAATTCCAGCGCCAGGTCATAGCGCCCGATATCGGACAGCGCACGCGCCTCCAGCAACAGGCGCTGGTCGCGCAGCTCGTTGGATAGATCCGCGGTCCGGGTGGTCTGCAACGTCGACAGCGCGCGATCTGGCTTGCGATTCATAAGGTAGATGACAGCAAGCCTGGTCGCGACCTGAGCGCGCGCGGCGCCTTGCAGCCGGTGGTCGACCTGGTGCTGGAGCAATTCGGCGGCCTGGTCCAGCAGATCGACCGACACCAGCCGATCGGTCAGCCGGCGGATCATCTCGTCGCCGCGCCGCCCGATCGGGGTGAGATCGCGGAAATCGTAGAACATGCCGAGCGCTTCGACCGGCGGCAGCGCGTCGGCCTTACCGCCCAGGAACAAGGCGTCGAAGGTCACGGCGGCCTCGTCTTGGATCTTGCGCGTGTAGTCGGAATTGGGATGCACCGTCAGCGCTACGCGCATGGTGTGAAGCGCGTCGCGGTAGCGGTTTTCCAACGTGTAAAGATGCGCCAGAAGCGCGAGCCCTTCCGCCTCGGTCTCGTCGCCGCGCCAGACCGTGGTCAGCAATTCGAGTGCGTTGATCGCGTCCTTGCGCGGCATGTCGCCATTGGCGACCCGCAGTACGATTTCGCGTAAGCGCCCGACTGCGGCGGCCGGCCGGTCGCGCGAGTCGGCGGCGATCCGGTAATTGGCAAGCGCATCTTCCTTGTGCCCCAGCGCCTCGTTCAGGCGGCCGTTGAGCACGGCCATCGTCGGCTCCATCTCGGGCGGCACGCCGATGCTCTCGAACTCGTTGATGATGCGATCGGCGCCGCTGAAATCGCGCACTTCAACGGCGGTTCGCAGCGCCTTGCGCAGCGCCATGCGCTGCAATTCGATCGGCAAGGCGGTCACGGCTTTGTCGACGTCCTTGAACGCGGCATGCGCCTGCGGCCATTTGCTCTGGTCGGCAAAGGCGATGGCGCGCCAGATCGGCGCATCGAGCTGGTTGCCGACCCGAGGATTGGACAATTCCTTGAGCGCGTCGTCGGGCCGATCGAGCATGACGAGCGAAACCGCTTTGAGCACGCTGCCGGTGACATCATCGTCGGCACTTTTGTCGGAGAGCGCGACGTCGAGCACCGCCTTGGCTTCGGACGACATTTCACGGGCGAGGTAGAAACGCGCAAGATTAAAGCGCGCCTGTTTGCGCTTGTTCACCGGCGTCATGGCGGCAATTCGGATCAACTCGGCCTGCCGGGCGCCGAAATTGGCTTCACGATCGGCGCTCCAGAGCTTGGTATCAAAGCTCAAGGCGTTAAAACCGCTGGCGAGCTGCTCTTGTTGACCGTCCGCGGTCGATGACAGCGCGAGCCCGCCCGGACGGCCGACCAAAATCTTGTCGACCGAGAGCTCCGTCGTCAGGTCGTCGGCGAGCGGCTGCAATACCACGCCGTGGGTCGACGGCAGCGCGCGCAACTCGACGAAATTCTGGCCCTTGAGGAAACCCCGCGCCGGCCCGAGCGCGGTGATCACCATTAGCCGTTCGCCGCCGCGGTCGGTGAACGTATGAATCTTGCCTGGCTTATCGAAGGGGATGGCGATGCTGGCGCGGTTCTGGCCGACGATATTGCGGGCGATCGCTAGCGGCTTACTGGGCACCGTAACGGTATCGGCGATGGTGACGACCCAGCCTGGACCATCGGCCTCCAGGCTCACCAGGCGCGGCCGCTCCAGCTTGATGCGCACGATCGCTTCGCCGCCCTCGCCGTGCGTTAGGACGGCGCTCTGGATGGCGTGACTCGGGTCGTTGTCGAGCGCGCTAATGTCGATTTTGGCGGCGCTGTCAAACACCAGCCACAGCAAGTCGGCGCGGCTGAAGACTGCGGATGGTGTCGGAACAGAAAACGGGAATTCGGCGCGCAGCAAGTCGCCCGTCCGGCGCAGCGCGGCGACGACCGGCGCATCCGGATTGGGCGCCGGCTGCTTGACGTTGGCCATTGCCGGCTTGGCGTCTTCTTTCGGCGCGGCACGCTCGGCCACTTTGGGTGCGGGCTCAGTCGGCGCGGGTGGCGCCGCCGCAGGAACTTCTGCAGCCTTTGGCGCGGGCGCGACCGGCGCGGCATCGGCCTGCGGCGGCTCAGCCACGGCATCCTTGGCAGGCACGGTCTCGGGCGGCTCGATGGCTGGAACGGCGGGGGCCGCGGCAACAGCCAGCTTGGGCTCCTGCCTGGGCGTGGCGGCGTCGCCGGCCGCCTGCTTGGGCTCCAGCTTGAGCTTGAGCTTGGGCTTGGGCTTGGGCTTGGCACCATCATGCTCAACATCAACCACGATGCTGCGATCCTCGCGGAACGTCCGCACTTGCGGCGTGCCGTTGAAGGCAAAGGTGACGGAGGCGGCGTCGTCTTCGAGGTCGGTATCGATCGCTTGCAGCGTCGGCGGCAGGGCCGCCTTGGCGTCCGCAAGATCCCACTTGATCGCCTGATCGAAATCGAGCGTCAGCTTTCCATCGGTACGTTCGGGCACCACATTGGCCATGTCCGGCATCGTAAAGACATAGCGCGTGAAGGTCGGCTGAACCGCGACCTTGACGCGGATCGCCTCCGGCTTCTTGGTCTTGGCGTTGAATCGTTGCAGACGCAGTTGGCGCTCGGCTTCGAGCGCGCGATTGGCAAGCTCCGCGACCACGTCCTGCGGCAGACCGGGCATAACGCCGCTCCAGTTCGCGGGCAGCAGATCGACATAAAGCCGCTCGGCGACCGGAATAGAATTGAGCTTCACTTCGTGTTTGAGCGCTATGCGGATCGAACTGCCGTCGGGGTCGAGCCGCGCGGCACTGATGATGTCCGGCGCGCTGGTATTGAGGCGATCGACCGCAATCGTGACCGGCTTCTTGAACGTCACCACGATGATGGGATAATTGAGCTCGATGCTGGCCGGCACTTCTTTCTCAAAGCGGAACGCCAGCCGGACAAAGCCACCTTCGGCGATTACCTTGATCTCGCCCTTGACCGTCGCATCGGCTTGCGCGCGGCCACCGAGCGTCGGCGAAAGCAACAGCAACGCCAGCGCCAGTGCGCGCCAGCCACGCCGTGGCGGCCGCACATGCGTACGCGCGCGGGTCCCCGCTGGGCTGAGTGGCGATGCCGTCATGCAGCCGTTCCAGCCGGCGACAATGCCGGTGGCGACAGCCTAAAGTTCGCCGTTTAACGTCGCGTTAACCGTGAGGATTTGCGGGCGCATATATCATGCGCCTAGCCGCCGTTCGGCTTGCCTTCGATCTTCGGCAATTGGTCGGGGTTCTGCGTCTTTCCGTCACTGCGGCGGGCGAGCTCGACGGTGAGCCGCTCAGCTGCCTCGGGCGGCATCTGCGCCATGATTTCCGACATTTTGGCCGGTTTGATCTGGGTCGCCACCTCAACCAGAATTTTCATGTCGAGACGTTCGAAAATGCGCGCGGCGTCCTTCGCCTTCATGTTTTCATACATGGTGACGATGCTTTTGAAGCGCTGTGCGTCCTCTTTGTCGCGATTGCCTATGGTGGTGTTGACACGCGTCTCGACGTCCTTGATCTCGGCGACCTTGGCCTCCAGACGCTTCTCGGTGGCCTTGAGCAGGCTCTCTCGCATTTCCAATTCGCGGCCGCGGGTGTCGAGTTCCTTGCGGCGCTCCTGCAGGCGCTCAAGAATGGCGCGTTCACCGGCCGAAGCGAGGTGCCCGGACTCCATTGGCACCGCGACGTTGCCGACTTCCAGTTTGGTCGGCTCCGGCGGCTTGTCGCTCACCCCGGGCGCCGGACCGGCGGGTTTGTCCTCATGGCCGACCGAGCCGGTGATGTCACCGCTGTTGTCGCCGAAATTGAACATCTGCTTGGCCCAAGATTGCTTGGACGCGGGCGCGGCCGAAGACGGCGGCGTCAGCTGCTCGTCGGCGACGATGATCTTGGGGTAGTCGGGCACGCCTTCGCGCGCCGTGACTTGCATGCGGCTCTTGTCGAGACCCTGCAGCCGTTCGGCAAGCGTATAGCCGCCGTCGAATACCAGCCCCGAAACTTTGAGCGCGAACAGGCAGATCGTCGCCAGCAGAACCAGCGGAATCAGCCGGAAATCGCGCCCCTTGTGGATCATGCAGCAAGACCGCGCAACCGCGCTTGCGCACGTTCGGCAAAGGCTTGCGCCGCGGCGGCAACCGCCTTCGCGTCAGGCACATTGGCGGGTTCATTGGCCGGACGCGCGGCGCCGGTGATACGGATCAGCCGCGCCATCAACTCCTCGCCGGCGGTGAGCTGGCGCTCAAGATCGGCGGAGAAGGTCTCGACCCGTTGCAAGCGCTGGCCGAGGGCCTGCTCGCCTTCGCGCATGGTCGATTTCAGACCGCCGATGGCGCGCTCGGCGATTTCGGTGGCGGTGATCAACTCGGAAATGGTCGCGCGCAGCGTCTGTTCGTCGGCCTTGAGCAGGCGAAGCTGCTTGTTGAGCCGAACGCAGTACAAAATCGTGAGCAGAAGCAGGACCGAGACCATGCTCTCGACCAGGAAGCCATAATGATAGCTCACGGCGTCTCCATCCGATTGGTGGACTCGTCCGCCTTCTCGAACATGGCGAACGTCGTCCGCGGTTTGCGTAATGCCTTGGCGACCCGCACAGCGACACGGTCGCCGACCTTGCCCATGCGGCCCTCGGTCAGCGCGACCTCGCCGCAGCGCACGGTCACCAACGCGTCCGGCTTGAGCTCGAGCGCGAGCGTGTCGCCGACATTCAGGTTCATCATCTTGCGCAGCGGCAGCCGCGCCTCATAGAGCACGGCATCGACCGCGATCTGCGCCTGGCCGATTTCGGTCGCCAGATGACCTTCCCAGATTGGATCGCGGCCGAACTTCTCGCCCATGAACATCTGCAGAAGCGTGGCGCGGATCGGCTCGATGGTGGCGTAAGGCAGCAGCAGTTCGATATTGCCGCCGCGGTCTTCCATGTCGATGCGCAGCCGCACCAAAATTGCGGCATTGGCCGGCCGCGAGATCGCGGCAAAGCGCGGATTGGTTTCCAGCCGGTCGACCTTGAATTTGACCGGCGACAGCGGCTTGAAGGCGAGCTCGGCATCCGCCAGCACCACCTCGATCATGCGCTTGACCAGATTGGTCTCGATGGTGGTGTAGGGCCGGCCCTCCACGCGCACCGTGTTCTGCCCGCGGCGGCCGCCGAGCAGCACGTCGATGATCGAATAGATCAGGCTCGAATTGACGGTGGCGAGGCCGAAATTGTCCCATTCCTCGGCCTTGAACACCGCCAGGATCGCCGGCAGCGGGATCGAATTGAGATAATCGCCGAAGCGCACCGAGGTAATGCGGTCGAGCGATACTTCGACGTTGTCGGAGGTGAAATTGCGCAAGCTCGTCGTCATCAACCGCACCAGGCGGTCAAACACGATTTCGAGCATCGGCAGGCGTTCGTAGGACACCATCGCCGAGTCGATGATGGCGCGGATGCCGGAATTGTCGCTCAGCGAGACATCGGTCAGGCTGAAACCGAGCATGCTGTCGATTTCATCCTGATTGAGGATGCGCTCGGCGCCGCCGCCTTTGGCAGCCTGGGTTCCGTCGTTATTTTCTTCCACCATCGCCGCCCATTGCGCGGTGGCTTCATCGGAGCCTGGCGTTGCAATTGGTCCGGAGGATACCACCACGGGCGCGGCGGCCTCTTCTTCCATCGCCACGCCCCATTCCTTGGCGAGCTCGTCCTGATTGATTTTTTCTTTGTCCGCCATGGGCTAGATCATCGTCCTTGTTCCGGTGAAGTGAGCAATCACTGGACGACGATCTCCTTGAACAAAACGGCGGTGATGCGGTTTGGCGAGACCGCGGCATTGACCCGGCGGGTCAATTCTTCCTTGAGCCGGTATAGACCGGCGGAGCCGTCGAGATCGGTCGGCCGCAATTCGCGCAAATAAGTCTGGAAGGCGTCCATGACGCGCGGCATCAGCGGCTGGATCTGCGTCACCACCTCCGGATCGGGCACTTCGAGCACGATCTTTACTTTGAGATATTGCGTGCGCTCGCTGGCGGGATTGGACAGATTGACCAACACGTCGGGCATATCGACGAACAGCGCGGGCTTGGTGGCCGCTACCGCCGGTTTTTCCTGAGTGGGAGCGCTGAAGAAGTAGAAATAAGCGCCGCCTCCGCCGCCTGCGACCACCAGCAGGCCGGCCGCCGCAATAATCATCACCTTCAGCGACGGCAGTTTCAAACTCAGTTTGAATTTTGACTTTGGCGCGGCCTGATCGTCGGCGTCTTCCGGCTCGTCCTCGAGCTCAGCTTCCGCCTGTTTTGCCTTGGCTGCCATGGTGACCCCGATCGCAACAGATGTACCCGCACGCGGCGTCCCGAGCGAAACGCTGCGGATGCGCGGTTCCCGCGCTCCCCTTGCGATCGAAGGTAGGTCGGTATGGTTAACAGATGCTTTCCCGGCCCCTGCAGCCGGTATCTTTTGCCGGGTCGCACCGCCCAAATGGCCGTTTTTGCCTTGGCAGGCGCTGATCGATTTTCACATAACTTATTGATTTATCAATGATTTATGACTTGGCACGACGACTGCAAAGAACTTTCCAGCCGCGGGCTTGGGAAAGCATGCAGCGTTCGTTCGACACGGTCGGCCTCGGGAGGGCGCGCCTTGTTGAACTAGGAGGGGAGAATACCGATGCAGAATGCCGTTCTCGTCGGACTATCGCGCCAAGTCGCGCTCTCGCGCGAGCTAGACGTGGTCGCCAACAACATCGCGAATCTCAATACCACCGGCTACAAAGCCGACGGCTCGCTGTTCGAGGAATTTCTGTCGACCGCTGCACGAGGCGATCAAACCGGCAGCTCCGTCAGTTTCGTGCGCGACCGCGGCATCTGGCACGATATGAGTGCCGGGCCGGTTGAGCGCACCGGAAATCCGCTCGACGTAGCCGTCGACGGCACGGGCTTTCTGGTGGTGCAGACGCCGCGCGGCGACCGCTATACCCGCAACGGCTCGATGCAGATCAGTCCTACGGGGCAACTTGTCACCAGCGAAGGCTATCCGGTGATGGGCGACGGCGGTCCGATTACGCTGCAGCCCGGCGACCGGCAAGTGTCAATCAGCCACGACGGCACCATCAGCGTGCGCGAAGGCACATCGAAAACCGATTCCGTGCGCGGCAAGATTAAGCTGGTCAACTTCACTGATCCGCAGCGGCTGCAAAAAGACGGCAACGGTACCTTCAACCCGACCCGCGGCGCGCAGCCGCAACCGGCGGCGAAAGGCGGCCTGATCCAGGGCGCGATCGAGAAATCCAACGTGCGCGGCGTCGTCGAGATGTCGCGCATGATCGAGATCACCCGCAGCTACACCCAGATCGCCTCGATCATGCAGCAGCAGAGCGACCTCGGCCAATCGGCGATCGACAAGCTCGCCGAAGTCCCGAATTGACGATGAGGAGTTGAAATCATGCGCGCGTTAAGCACCGCTTCCAGCGGAATGATGGCGATGGAGCTCAATGTCCAGGTCATCGCCAACAACCTCGCCAACATGACCACCACCGGCTACAAGCGCCAGCGCGCCGAATTCCAGGATCTGCTTTATGACCACGTCAGCCGGATCGGCACGCAAACATCCGCGCAAGGCAACATGCTCCCCGTGGGCATCGATCTCGGCTCAGGCGTCAAATCCGTCGGCACGCCGCGGCTGATGACCCAAGGCACATTGGCGGCGACCGGCAGTACGCTCGATGTCGCGATCCGCGGCGACGGCTTTTTCAAAATTCAGTTGCCGGATGGCACCTACGCCTACACACGCGACGGCTCGTTCCAGATGGACGCGACCGGCCGCATCGTCACGGCGCAGGGCAATGTGGTGCAGCCCACCATCACGATTCCACAGAACTCAAGCGGCTTGACCATCAACGCGCAAGGCCAAGTCTCCGTCATCCCGCAAGGATCGACCACGCCGCAGACCTTGGGTCAATTCACGCTGACGCGCTTCATCAATCAGGCGGGTCTGCTGTCGCTTGGCGACAACTTGTACCAGGAGACGCCGGCCTCCGGCACGCCGCTCGACGGCCTACCCAGCACGGACGGCGCCGGCGACTTGCAGCAAGGCAACCTCGAACAGTCCAACGTCGATTCGGTCACCGAAATAACAAATTTGATTGCCGCGCAACGCGCCTACGAAATGAACGGCAAGGTGATCACCGCTGCCGACCAGATGTTGCAGTCAGATTCCAACCTGATGCGCTGAGGCAAAATCATGATCCGCAATATCATACTCGTTGCCGCCGCCCTCGCGGCCTCAAGCGCCCCCGCAGCCGCAGCCGATCAGGAACATCCCAAGCTCAGAGCGGAAGCCACCGTCACCGGCGACATCGTGCGCATCGGCGATCTGATCGATCATGCCGGCATCGTCGCCAAGGTGCCGATTTTTCGTGCGCCCGACCTCGGCTCCACCGGCTCGGTATCGGCCGACGCGGTGGTCGAAGCGGTGCGCGCCTACGCACTGGTCGGGCTTGACACCGGTGACCTCAGCGAGGTGCTGGTGACGCGCGCGAGTCGCGCGATCCCGGCCAAGGATATCGAAGACCGCATCGCTCAGGCGCTGTCGACACAATACGCGCTCGGCCCGGCCAAGGACATCGCGGTGAATTTCGACCGCGAGCTGCGCGCCCTGCAGTTGGAAGCGACCGCCAAAGGCGAACCGCGCGTCGGCTACCTGAATTTCGACGGCCGCAGCGGACGCTTCGACGTCACGCTCGATATTCCGACCGGCGCCACGACGCGCGGCACCCTGCGGCTTTCCGGCCGCGCGGCGGCCACGGTGGAGGTCGTTACCCTCACCCGTCCGGTCGAGCGCGGCGAGATGATCAAGAGTGGCGACGTCGTCACCGAGCGCCGTCCACGCGCCGAGACCGACCGCGATATCGTCGCCAATGCCGACAAGGCGATCGGGCTCGCTGCCCGCGCATCGCTGCAACCGGGACGGCCGTTGCGCATCGCCGATTTGATGCGGCCGGAACAGGTTCAGCGCAACGAAACGGTGACGCTGGTCTACGAGGTACCGGGCATCACGCTCACGGTGCGCGGCAAGGCAGCTGAAGGCGGCGCCCAAGGCGACGTGATCGCCGTGCTCAACGAGCAGTCCAAGCGCACGGTGCAGGGCGTGGTGGATGGTCCCGGCCGCGTCATCATCAGCACCGGCGCACCGCGGCTGGTCGCCAATCTTGCGCCCAGCAAGACCGCGAGCAACGACGATCCGCACTGAAGGATGAAGTTGAAGCGTAACGGGTGCATCGAGTTCTAAAGTAATGCCGAAACGAAACGGCGCCGTGGCGCCATTTGTGAAAGTGATGTCTATGAACGTTCTCAAAGTAACGCGTCACGCGGTGCTCTCCGCGATCGCGGTTTCGCTACTCTCGAGTTGTGCCGCCATCGACCGGCTGAAGAATGCCGGTCAGCAACCTTCGCTCTCGTCGGTCGACAATCCGACAGCGCGGCCCGGCTATAAACCAGTGCAGATGCCGATGCCATCGGCGCAGCCGGCTTCGTACAATCCGAATTCACTGTGGCGCAATGGCTCGCGCGCCTTCTTCAAGGATCAGCGCGCACATCAGATCGGCGATATCCTCACCGTCCAGGTCAACATCACCGACAAGGCGAATATCGCCAACGAGACCCAACGCAGCCGGACCAACACCGAAGATTCCGGCATCACCAATTTCCTTGGCAGCAATACGATCAAGACGCCGGCAACGGCAATTCTTCCGGGCCGCCTGCTGACCGCCGACTCGACCTCCTCGAGCGACGGCAAAGGCTCGGTCAACCGCTCCGAAGCGCTGTCGACCAACGTCGCCGCGGTGGTGACGCAGGTGCTGCCAAACGGCAATTTGGTGGTCGAAGGAAAACAGGAGATCCGCGTCAATTTCGAAATTCGTGAATTGATTGTCGCCGGCATCGTACGCCCGGAGGATATCCAGAGCGACAACACCATCGACTCCACCAAAATCGCGCAGGCCCGCATCGCCTATGGCGGACGCGGCCAAATCACCGAAGTGCAGCAGCAGCGTTATGGCCAGCAAGTGATGGACGTGATCCTGCCGTTCTAGTCAGTGGTATAGCGGGCTCCCGCGCCGTTTTTCGCATCGCGCGAGCGTAGACGGCGTCAACGACGCGGCCTCCGGCAGCTCCCCCGCCGGAGGCCGTGTTCGTTCGGCAAGCCGGAAGCCTTTGCCGTCGCGACGTCCGTCGAATCCGAACCCGGCGGAGAAGACTACAAATTCGACATGTGCAGACTGACCCGCTCAATCACGCTCTCCCAATCGTCAAACCGCGGCTGTCTGAACAGTGTTGCGCTCGGATACCACGGACTATCGGCACGTACGCGCAGCCAGCGAAAATCGGCTGCGAAAGGCAGCAGGAGAGCCAACGGCTTGGCGAGCGCGCCGGCGAGATGCGCAACTGCGGTATCGACCGCGACCACAAGGTTGAGTTGCGAAATCAACGCCGCTGTATCAGCAAAGTCCCGCAACTCGTCGCCTATGTCTAGGACGTTGCCGCGATTGCGCAACAGCGCGCGGTCGCCCGCGCCCACGTCGCGTTGTAAACTTATAAACTCGACATCCTCGGTTTCGAACAGCGGCGCGAATCGCGCCAGCGCGATCGAACGATTAGCGTCGTTATGATGCGACCGCCGGCCCGCCCAACACACGCCGACGAGGGGCCTTCGCGCAGGCAGGCGTTTCGTCGACGATGCAAGTTTAACCTCGGGGATTTTGATATAAGGTACATCCATTGGTATATTTGTTGCGCTGGTCTTGCAGGCACGCGGCAGACTCATGAGTGGGCAGTGCAGATCGAATGGGGCAAGTTTGTCGCCGCGTGCGATGACACGCGTCGGACCCTCCACACCCGCCATCAGAGCAGCGAGCTCAGGCTCCACCTCAAGTATGACGGTTGCACCCAGGCGCGCGACTGGTGCGGCGTAACGGGCAAACTGGATGGTATCGCCTAAGCCCTGCTCCCCATGCAAAAGAATCGTACGTCCGTTCAGCGATTGCTCGCCGGTCCACAACGGCGATTTGAAATCGCGCCGGTGGGACGCGAACACCGCGGTTGCCCAACGCCGCTCGTAGGCCGCCCAACCGCGATCGAAGTCGCCGAGTGTGAGTTGCACAATGCCGAGCTCAAATTGTGCTTCGGCATAGTTGGGGTCTAACGCAACGGCCTTGTGCAGATCTGCCAGAGCCTCCTCGGGGCGATCAAGTCGACGCAACGCGTGTGCGCGGTTGGTGAGGAGCCGCGCAGTATCGCCTTCGATCCAGCGCAGCGTGTCGTAACAAGATATCGCTTGCTCGGGACGATTGAGCTTGAGAAACGCATTACCGCGGTTGCCGAGCGCATCAACGTGCCGGGGGGCTCGCGCTAGCGTGCGATCGAAGGCCGTGAGCGCCTCCTGCGGCCGTCCGGCGTCCAGAAGCGCGATACCGATTTTGTTGAGTACGTCGATATTGTCTGGCTCTTTCTCGAGCGCGGCTTCGTAACTCGCGATCGCTTCATCGGTGCGGCCGAGGGCATGCAGGACGAGGCCATGATTCGACAGAACCTCCGCCGATCCTGCGTTGCGCTTGACGGCTGCGGCCAGAAACCGCAGGGCCTGGGACAACCGACCGCGCTGGTGGCTGAGTACGCCGAGGCGATGCAACACCTCGAAATTATCCGGATCGTGATCCAAAGCTGCCTTGTAGGACTTCTCCGCTTGCGCAAGAGCACCATTAACATGAGCCGCGTGCGCCTTCCGAAGTAGGCGCTTGAGAGTTGAAGCGTCATGGGCGGTCTGGTGAGAGGGCATCGCCGCAGCGTTGTCACAACCGATCAGGCCCGAATCACGGTGTTAGCGGAACAATAACGAAAAAATGCCCGGCACGGCGGCCGGGCATTGTAGGGAGCTTCGCTAATTGTCGATTGCCGGGGACGTGCTCAGTCGTCCCGATACACGCGTTCGCGCCGCTCGTGGCGTTCCTGCGCTTCCACCGACAGCGTCGCGATCGGCCGCGCTTCCAGACGCCGCAGCGCGATCGGGTCGCCGGTTTCTTCGCAATAGCCGTAGGTGCCATCGTCGATGCGGGACAGCGCCTCGTCGATCTTGGCGATCAGCTTGCGCTGGCGGTCGCGCGCGCGCAGCTCGATGGCGCGGTCGGTTTCCGAGGAAGCCCGGTCGGCGATGTCGGGATGATTTTGGTTTTCCTCCTGCAGATGCAGGAGCGTCTCCTTGGCTTCTTTGAGAATGTCTTCGCGCCAGGTGAGCAGCTTCAGACGGAAATAGTCGCGCTGGCGCTCATTCATAAACGGCTCTTTGTCAGACGGCCGATACGTCTTGGTCTTGGCCAACATCCCACTGAACTCCCTGTCTTCTTTTGTTATTAGCTGAGAAGTCCACCCTCCCGGTGCGGCAGGCTTATATACGGGCGCTGCCCCGCGGACAATATCCGAGTAGGGTTCCCTCGTCTGCATGAATATTGTTATGTTTCAGTGGCTTAGGCTATTTGGACGGAACCGCTAGGGGGCTGTCGTAGTGCTAGCGGATGCCCGCTTTGGCCAATTCGACCGCTACCCGCAGATCGATCTCGCCCAGGACCGCATCTAGACCCGGATCGCCGGTTTCCTCGGTCAGTCCCTCGGCCGCCACCTGCAGGCGCGCCAGTGTCGAGCGGTCGACGCTGCCGTCGAGCAGACCAAGCTTGAGCGTATCGAGCACGTCGAGCGCGTTGCGACCTTTGACCACCGCGCGCTTCTTGCGCTCCATCGGATTTTCCACGCCTTGCAGCGCAATCAGGGCATCGACGGTCGAGATCGAGCGCAACGCGCCGGCCGTGGCCGAATTGCGCGGCTGCTCCTGCTCGCTGATGCTGAAGGAGCCGCCGGCGCTGCGGCGCGCGGTGGCCGGCGCGGACGCCAGCGCAGTTCCATTCGCTCCATGAATGCGCATCGCTGAAAAACCCTAACCGAGCTTGTCGGTCCCCGAATACCGTGAGCCTGAACTTTTATGGTTAATCCCCGGTAAAAGCCCCGGCAAAACTTGCCGCCTCGGCCGTTTCCTGCCGGTCCGCAAGGGCGCTGCCCCGCGCGCTCCGATTCAAAAACACCAGCATTCCCAGAGTCTTGATTCGCTTGGCCGGCTTGGCACGGCGTTCGCATAACAAGTGTCAGTCGAACGTCACATTGGGGAGAGTGATGACGCGGACGTTGCGAGCCTTATTTCTGGCCGGGCTATTGACCGCGTTTGCTTCGGCGAGCGCCGGCGCGGCATCGCGTATCAAGGACCTCGCCAATATCGAGGGCGTGCGCCAGAACCAGCTCATCGGCTACGGACTGGTGGTCGGGCTCAACGGCACCGGCGACACCCTCAACAACATTCCCTTCACCAAGCAATCGCTGACCGCGATGCTGGAACGCCTCGGCGTCAATATCCGCGGCCAGACCATCCGCACCGGCAACGTCGCCGCCGTGATGGTGACCGCCAATTTGCCGCCGTTCGGCACCCAAGGCACGCGTATTGACGTGACTGTATCGGCTCTCGGCGACAGCAAGAGCCTGCAAGGCGGCGTGCTGCTGGTCACCCCGCTGCTCGGCGCCGACGGCAATGTCTACGCGGTCGGCCAGGGCTCGGTGGCGATCGGCGGTTTCCAGGCAGAGGGCGAGGCCGCCAAGATTGTGCGCGGCGTGCCAACCGTCGGCCGCATCGCCAACGGCGCGCTGATCGAGCGCGAGATCGAATTCACGCTCAATCGCCTGAGCCAGTTGCGCATGGCGTTGCGCAACCCGGATTTCACCACCGCCAAGCGCATTGCCGCTTCGATCAACGACTTCATGGGCACGCCGACCGCCGAGCCGCTCGACCCCGGCACAGTCGGCATCACGGTCCCGGAGCAATATCGCGGCAATGTGATTTCGCTGCTCACCGAGATCGAACAGCTTCAGGTCGAGCCCGACCAATCTGCCAAGATCGTGATCGACGAACGCTCCGGCATCATCGTCATGGGCCGCGATGTGCGCGTGTCGATGGTGGCGGTAGCGCAAGGCAATCTCACCGTCACCATCACCGAGACGCCGCAAGTCAGCCAGCCCTCGCCGTTCTCGCGCGGCGGCAGCACGCGGGTCGTGCCACGCACCACCATCGGCGTGCAGGAAGACGGCAAGAAACTCGCATTGGTCAAGGACGGCGTATCGCTGCAACAGCTGGTCGACGGGTTGAACTCACTCGGCATCGGGCCACGTGATCTGATCGCCATCCTGCAAGCGATCAAGGCTGCGGGCGCGATCCAGGCCGACATCGAGGTGATGTGATGGCGAGCGCCCTACCCATGGCCGCGCCGGGATTGAGCGCGCTCGACCTTCTCAACATCAAATCACCGGTTACAGGCAAGCCCGCCCTCAATGGCAAAGCCAAGGCGCACGCGGCGGCGCAGGATTTCGAAGCCGTGTTCCTCAATTCCATGTTCCAGCACATGTTCACCGGTGTCGACGGCGAAGGCCCATTCGGCGGTCAGGGCGCAACCGGCGTATGGCGTTCGGTACTCACGGACCAATATGCCAAATCGGTCGCCAAAGCCGGCGGTATCGGCATCGCCGATCACGTATATCAAAGCCTGATTGCGCAGCAGGAGGCGCGCCCATGACCACCCGCACGCCCGACACCACGATCGCCAACGTGGCTGAGGCCGAACGCGCAATTGCCAACCTGAACGTCGTCCTGGACCGCCTGATGGAGATAGTCGAAGAAGAGACCGTGCGCGTGCGCGCCGGAAAGTTGTGCGAAGCGGCCGAACTAGGCCAGACTAAGGCCGAACTCTCCCACCGCTATGCCATCGAAAGCGAGCACCTGATGGCTGTCCGCGCACTGATTGCGAGTACCCTGCCCGACGCATTCGATGCCTTGCGCAAGCGCAACGCGGCATTCCAGGTTCTGTTGCAGACCAATCTGACGGTACTGGCGACCGCACACGCGGTCTCCGAAGGCATCATTCGCGGTATCTCGGGCGAACTCGCCCGCAAGCGCGCGCCATCAACCTACAGCGCTTCTGGCCGCGCAAATAAGCCCGCCCCAAAAATTAGCCAGCCTCTGGCCGTCAGTCGCATGCTCTAAGCGGCGGCCTCATTGGTCTTAATGGAAGAGAACTGTGTCGCAACATCCCCATAAAATGTGACTGGGCCCACGTGATTGAGACGGCTTTCTAGGTCGGCCCAAATTTCGCCACCCATATCCGTCCAGCGCTTGCAGAAACTGAAGTCTTCGCTGAGGTAGGTTCTGGTTTCCGGGTCGACTATGCATTCGAACAGAGCGAAACGATTCGGACTGTTCGCAAGCCCTTCTGCAGTTGAGTGCTCGTGACGGAACTGCAGCGACTGATAATACTGGCACATCTTTTCAAGCACATGCCGCTTGATCATTAGAAATCCAGTCCCCGCGTAACGCATGCGAGCAAAGCCCTTCACCGCGGCGATATGATTCGGATTTTTCATTTCGAGAACGTAGTCCAAAGCCGCTGATCGGGTGTTCGGTTTCCCGGTGCCAATGACCTTGTGCACTTTATCCCAATTGATGCGCTTAATCGGATAAGTACCTGCGACAACGTCGGCACCACTACTGAGCAATCTCAGAACTTGATCCGGCTCGAACCCAATATCGGCGTCAATGAACAGCAAATGAGTGGTTTTGGGATCATCAAGGAAAGCCGCGACCACATTGGCGCGCGCGCGCGTGATGAGGGCGTCACCATCGCGCAGTTGAACCGTCATTTCGACATTCGGATAGGCGCGCAGCGCGCTCTGAAGATTGAACATCGAAGCAAAGTAAAGCGTCGACAGTTGGCCGCCAAAACAAGGCGTACCAATCATAAGCTTGATGGCCTCAGTCATCGACACGCTCCGTTGTCGAATAATTGTCGCGCGGGCAACGCAGCCGCCCCCCGTGCGGCCTACGGCCTTTATGGTAAAGTTTTAATTAAAGCGCACAGCGACCGACCGCGTTTTTCGCGGATCAAGCGCTCACTGAGCGAATCAAGTCCATTTCAACCGACTTAAGAACTCTCGGATTGGCTCTTTCTGGTTCGTTAACCATAAAGGCCGATCTTCAGGGCTGAAAGTTCGGCAGTTCTTGGGAAAAGTTCGGGAGCTCTTGGGAGATGTGCGGTATTGCGGTCGCGATCGACTGGGACGGCGCCGAGAGTGTTGTTAGGCGGTTGATCTCCGGCATTCTCCATCGTGGCGACGTTACCGATCCCGTGATTTCACCTCGTCGCAACACCGCAATGTGTACGCGACGCCTGCGGATCGTTGATGGCAAACATGCCATTCAGCCGCAAGCGTCTCCCAACGGCCGACTTCTGGTTTCGCTTAATGGCGAGATTTACAATCACGCCCAATTGCGCGCCGAATTGGTCGAGCTCGGCGTAACCTTCAAAACCGAATCCGATACGGAAGTGCTGGCAGCAGCACTACAGATCTGGGGTATCGAAGCCCTGAGGCGTCTGGTCGGCATGTACGCTTTCGTCGCTGTAGACCCGACCAGTGGTGATTTCCTCGCCGCCCGCGATCCGCTCGGGGTTAAGCCTCTTTATTTGATCAATACCGGGACAGGCTACCTTTTTTGTTCGGAAATCCGGCCGCTTCTGTCGGCCGCCGAAACCGGCGATGTGATGCTGCTGCCGCCGGGTTTTATGCTGACTCGGATGCGGTGCGCACCTTACGTCTCGGCAATTGCTGCGTCGTCCGTGTCGTCGGTACCGAACGGCCGCGAAGGCCTCGATCGCCTCCTCAGAGAGGCGGTTTTTACAAGGTTGCCACCCGGCCTTCCTGCCGCGATACTATTCAGCGGCGGTATCGACAGTACTCTAGTCGCACATTACGCAAGAATGTTCCGTCCGGAAACACCGGGCTATTTTCTCGGTGGCCCAGGTGCGCCGGATTATGTCTACGCCGCGCGCTATGCGGACCAGACCGGATTGGATCTTAGGCTCGTCCCTTTCTCGCCTCATGGAGATGAAACGGCCGAGCTTATCGATGATGTCGTCGCAACGACCGAAGCCTTCGAGCCCTCGGTTGTCCGCGGCGGTCTTTGTTCCTTTCTCGTCGCGCGTGCGGTCCATGCAGACGGCTTTCGCGTCGCGCTGTGCGGTGAAGGAGCCGATGAGCTCTTCTCCGGCTACCGGCCTCTTGAGTTGGCCTTTGCGGAGGGGCGAGAGTTCGGCGATCACGTACGGAACCAGTGCCTGTCGCTAATGCACCGGACCTGTTTGCAACGGGTCGACCGGGGCTCTATGCGCTTTCAGATTGAGACGCGCGAACCCTTCCTTGACCCCGCGATCTTTCGTTATGCCATGACCCTCGATGCCGCGGCTTTAGTCAAGGAAGTAAACGGTGAACCGGTTGGCAAGATGCCCTTGCGCGAACTTTACGATCTTTATCCCGATCAATTGCCACGTTCGATCCGCAATCGCCAAAAGGTACCTTTCAATGAGGGCGCCGGCTTCGATGCAAGCCAGAACGAGTCACCCTGGGTGACTTTGGCCGAAACCGTGATTTCGGATCGTGAACTCGCCGACGGCAAACGCGAGTTTGCGCCTTTCAGTGTAACTACCAAGGAAGAGCTGCTTTATATTCGAAAATTAGCGCAGCACATGGATATTATACGGGTGCCACATCTGCGCGGGCGGGCCACGATACACTTCCCGAATATTGGACACGCTATGGATAAGCTGAAAGCCTACGCAGTCTAAAGTAGAGGATGCGCCCTAGGCCGTCGGCGACACTGTCAAGCCGGTCACCGTGTCAATCTGGGTGCCGTCGGACATCGTCATAATATTGGTATTGGTATTGAGCGTGGCGCCGTTGCCCAGCTGCATGATGGACGTTGGATCCACGTATTTCGCTCCCGTCGTCGTATCGAATTGTGTGCCATCCGGCATAGTCATGATGTTGTTGGTCGTATCGATCGTCGTTCCGTCCGACAAATAAATGACCGGATCGAGCACGTTTTTCGGCACGACCGCCTGCTGCGACGCAGATAGTTGATTTAGCGAATCCTGCAACTTTTGCGCATTGGCCTTTTGCAGATTGGTTGCCGCGATCTGCGCGAACAGACTTCCCGTATTTGTAACACTGCTTTGCGAAATCGTGGCAAATTCACCCGCGATGTTTGAGCTTTGATTCAGAAATGAGCTAATGCTGCCGTCGCCGCCAGCGTTTTGTAACATCCCCAACAAGCCGCCTGGATTCTGTTGGTTTTGAATCGCCGTCGCTGCATCGGCGATCCAATTCGGAATCGAGCCGCTACTGACTGAAGATGCATTGATGGGCGACGTCATAGGAGTATCCCTATGCGACAAGATCATAGGGCGAGAGGGTTAAAAATGTTTGAGTTTTAGCGAGTTGTTAATGAGCCAATTCGCTGCAAGGCATTGCTTATTCTTGCAGTCAATACGGAAGAAACTTGCGCAATTAACCGCAGAACCACAAGTCAAATTCAACTTGAGCTGCATCAGTCGCGATAAGAAAGCGATAAGTCATTAACTATGAACATTTACGGCCCGTTGGGGGCTGTGTGCGATGACATTGTCGATCCAACGGATCCACATGTGTAGCTGCCAGTAAGGCATATTCACCAGAAAGGTACCTTAAGATGTCTGACATCGTTCTCTCCGCAGGTGTGCGTTCGAACTTGCTGTCGTTGCAGCAGACCTCGAACCTGATCAATACAACGCAGACCGATCTGGCCACCGGCAATAAGGTCAACTCGGCCCTCGACAACGCCATCAGCTTTTTCACCGCGCAGGGGCTCAACACCCGCGCCAATAGCCTGAGCGCACTGCTGGACAATATGTCCAATGCAGTAAGCACCATTCAGGCTGCCAATAACGGCATCACGGCGATCACCAAGCTTGTGCAGTCCGCGCAGTCGCTCGTAAGCCAGGCACAGCAGGCCAACAATACCACGACCCAGGCCAGCCTCGCCACGCAGTTCAACAGCCTGTTGACCCAGATCGGTCAGCTTGCTGGCGACTCGGGCTATAGCGGTGTCAACCTGCTCGGTGGCAATTCTCTGACCGTTACGCTTGACGAAACGGGCAATTCGAGCACCACAGTGACTGGCGTCAACTACACCAACGCCGCCGCCGCGCCGTTGAGCCTCGCCAACGCGACCAACAACTGGGCAGCTGCTTCGGACATCACCGCGGCGTCGACGGCGTTGAGCACCGCGCTCACCACGCTGCAGTCAGAATCCCAGACGCTGAGTTCCGGCTTATCGACCATACAGATCCGCCAGGACTTCACGACTGCGACGATCAACACGCTGCAATCTGGTGCCGACAACCTCACCCTGGCCGATTCCAACCAGGAAGGCGCCAATTTGCTTGCATTGCAGACCCGCCAGCAACTGTCGACCACTGCGCTGTCGCTTGCTTCGCAGTCCGATCAGAACGTGCTCCGGTTGTTCCAAAGCTAAGCGGTTTAGCCAATCCAACATAAACGGCGGCCTTAGGGCCGCCGTTTTTTTGTTCGAAGAAAATATAGTTAATATTGTCCTAACGCGAGCATATTTAACTGTCTGTCAACCCTAACAAAGCATGATTGCCGGCAAGCGACTTGACCCTACCGAGGGAAGGAACTTGCCATGAGTGACATCGTACTTTCGAGCGGAGTCCGTTCGAACCTTTTACAGTTGCAGCAGACTTCAGACTTGATCAATACAACGCAGACCGATCTGGCCACTGGCAAGAAGGTCAACTCGGCCCTCGACAACGCCATCAGCTTTTTCACCGCGCAGGGCCTGACAACTCGCGCCAACAACCTAAGTAGTCTGCTGGACTCCATGTCTAATGGCGTCAGCACCATTCAAGCTGCCAATAACGGCATCACGGCGATCACCAAGCTCGTGCAGTCCGCGCAGTCGCTCGTTAGCCAGGCGCAGCAAGCCAACAACACCACGACCCAGGCCAACCTCGCCACGCAGTACAACAGCCTATTGACCCAGATCGGTCAGCTCGCTGGCGACTCGGGCTATAATGGAGTTAACCTGCTCGGGGGCAATACCCTTACCGTCACCCTCGACGATACCGGTAATTCGAGTATCAGCGTGACCGGAACCGACTTCACCAACGCCGCCGCCGCGCCGCTGAGTCTCGCCAACGCGACCAACAACTGGGTAGCCGCCTCTGATATCACCGCGGCGTCGACGGCGTTGAGCACCGCGCTCACCACGCTGCAATCGGAATCACAGACGCTAAGTTCCAGTCTGTCGACCGTACAGATCCGCCAGGACTTTACGAATTCGATGATCAACACGCTGCAAACCGGTTCCGACAATCTCACTCTTGCCGACAGCAATGAAGAAGGTGCCAACCTGCTTGCGCTGCAGACCCGCCAGCAATTGTCGACCACCGCGCTGTCTCTCGCGGCACAATCTGACCAGAATGTGCTGCGGTTGTTCCAAAGCTAAGCGGTTTAGCTAATCCAACATAAACGGCGAAAGACATTAACCTCACGCCAGGTTTGCTACCGCAAGCGTCCGCAGGGAGCGGCATCGAATGGGTCTCAAGGTCGAACTAAAACCTGGCGAGCGCTGCATCATCGGGGAATGCCTGATCACCAACAGCGATCAGCGTACTCGCCTGCTTGTCGAAGGGCAGGCGCCGATCCTGCGCGAAAAAGACATCATGACCGCGGCGCAAGCCGACACCCCGGCCAAGCGCATTTATCTCTGCATCCAGATCATGTACACCTCGCGCGATCCGCGATTGCATCACGAGACATATTTTGCACTGATGCGCGATCTCGTTCAGGCGGCGCCGAGTTCGTGGACGAACATGCAGACTATCTGCAACCATATCATCAACGGTCGGATGTATAAGGCGCTCAAGAGCGCCAAGACCCTAATTGCTTACGAAAAGGAGCTGCTCGACGATGCGACACGCAACGCTAGCCTACGGCGCGACCGCGAATCAAACCGCAAGTCCGCGTGAGCTGGAAGCCGATCTGCTTATGAGCGCGGCCGCGCGCCTACAAGCGATACGCGACGGCTGGACCGACAGGAGCCCCGACCTCGACGCAGCACTACTGTTTAACCGCAGGCTGTGGTCGATCTTCATCACGTCAGCGACCGGCCCGGAGAGCCCGCTGCCCGCGGGCCTGCGCCAGAACGTTGCCAATCTCGCGCTCTTCGTGTTCAGGCAAACGTTTGCCGTGCTGGCCGATCCGAAACCGGAATACCTCGGCTCGCTCATCAATATCAATCGCGAACTGGCGGCGGGTTTGCGCGCAAGCGGCTGACTGGCAGCCCATGATTCGAAAAACACCTCGGTTCCCTTGCCGCGGTCTTTTTTATTGCGTCGATGGGGAGCCGGGCTGGATTAGCCCGTGACCGGCGAGAGGTATGTTACAAGATTGAGCGATGCCATCCGCGCCGTCGTCGACAGAGAGGCTGACAGGTTCGTTTGCAGCGCCAATATCTCCGCCCCCACTTGGTTCTGATCGACACCCTCGATCGATTGCTGCATGTTGGTCAGCATGTTAGAGGTCTGCTGGTGCTGGCCTTGCGCGGCGGCCATCGCGGTCTGAGCATTGGCCAGACTTGACTCGATATCGGTAATATTTTGCACGCCGGCAGGCGCACCAAGCGCCGTATTGACGCGTTGATTGAGCGCTGTATAGCTCGCCGCCGCGTTGGGATCACTAGCCGAATAAGTTGTCGCGGCTAACGCGGCGATACTCTGTACGATCTGTTGGATGCCCTGTTCATTGGCCTGCGTCCCGTAGGGGACCGTTGTCGTGGAATCGATGCGTGCGGTCACGCTCGACCTCGCAGAACCGGAGCTGTTTCCGCCAGTGTACCAGAAGACTGTGTTTGCTGGGGTTCCATCCACCAACGACGTGGCGGTGGCTGGGGATCCGCTGACCCGCTGTGGCGGATCGTCAAAGAAATCAGTCGACGCAGCCATCGTAGACGCGGCTGTCAGCGACGTGCTGCCGATCTGGCTTACACCCGCGGTGACCGCGGCCTGAAGATTTGCCGCGGTCGCGGCCGGTGTTGCACCGATGGTAAACTGGTTGGGTCCGGGTGTCGTCGAGGTCGTTGCTTGGAGCTGCAACGACTGACTGGTGCCATCGGGCAGGTTGAAAGTATAGGTGATAGTATCGCCGCTATTCGGGTTGGTCGCCCCAAGATCGACGGAAATACTGGCTGGCGCGCCGGCAGGACCGGTGACGGTCGCTCCAGTGAGCGACGAACTAACACCGGCCAACTTGAGCCCGAAGGGCGAGCCCGCAGCGTCCTCACTTACCGATACTGTGGCGCCGGAAACCGCAGGAATAACCAGGCGGCCAAGTCCATCGGCTCCCAAGTCAGCCTGATTGCGTTCGGCTATCACCTGTTTGAGACCCGCTTGGGAACCATTGCCATTGAGAATATGATCGGCCGTGTCAACCGACGGCTGGTCCAGACTATTGCCCGAAAACAGATAGCCATTAGCGCCTTGTGTATTCAACGTGCTGAGAATTTGATCTAGCGAACTCTCGGCTGATTCCTGTGCCGAGGTCTGGCCGGTGCTATCAATGGCATAACTTGGTTGCGACGTGGACGATTGAACCGTACTGCCCAGGCTTCCGATTTGCTGAAGCACCAGTTGCTGCAGGCTGACCGTTGTTCCTACGTTTGTGATGGTGTCGTTGAAACTGTTGATAGCTGCGAGCTGCGAATTCAGCGAAACGGCAATTCCGCTTTGCGATCCAAGACCAGCGTAGGTGGCCGACTTTTCTCCCGTACCGAGCTGACGATTTAGATCGTCGAGCTGATTATCGATGCCAGCCACTGATTGCATGAGCGTCGCAATATTGGATGAAACGCCTGAAATTGTCATAATGCCCTCACATTACATTTGCATCAACGTGTCCAACATCGCTTTCACGGTCGACATCACGCGCGCATTCGCCCCATAGGCGTTTTGCAGCGTGAGAAGATTTCCCATTTCCGTGTCGATATTGACGGCCGATGTTGAATTGAATCGCGATTGTAGGGCACTAAGGACAATCTGTTGACCCGATTGCAGATTGGTGGCGGCATTGGTTGCATTGCTTTGCGTGCTCACAACCTGGGACAGGTAGTCCGACAGCGTTCCTTGAAATGGTGAGGCGGAGCCGCCGATGCCCGTCGATGGAGAATATTCAAGCGAGCCATTCACGAGTTGATTGTAGATAAAGTTTGGCCGGGTCGCGTCGCCGGCTGGTGTTGACGCCTGATAGTTCACCAAGCCAGAGGGGTCAGCAACCAGCGCGGCATTGACCGTGATCCGACCGGCATAACCTACGCTCTCGGCGCCGGCGCCTGTGATTGCGTCAGTATAAGGAGTCGTACCATCGGTAAAAAGCGGAAGTGCGCCGGATCCACCAGTCAAGGACGTCGCGGTTGTCGTGGTCGACACCGAATTCACCGTGATCGTTGACGGGCCGCTGTCGAGAACTTCGAGCGTATTGCCCGACGGATTGGAGAACTGCAAGCCGGTTGTACCGAGCACAGTATTGAGTTCGGCTGCAACCGATGCCGGGCCGCCGGAAAAATCGACACCGATAACAGTATCGTTGGGATCCGCCGTCAGTGCGTTTGACAGCGGCAACGCCGACGGATCATCGACCCGAACGATCGTTACATTGTGCTGAACATTGGACGCGTCGGTGTAGCTGACCTGGACCTTGTTTCCATTCGATAGGCCGCCGATGTCGGCATCGAAGCCTGATTGAGTTCCAGACGTCGCCGGTGTTCCGGCTGTGGCGGTATTGGAGAGAGCTTCCGACATCTGCGCAGCCATTTCATCTAGCTGCCCTTGCGCCTGCACCAGCACTTTGTCGCGCATGTTGACGTAACCAGCGATCTCACCGGACTGAAGCGCGCCACTGGCCATAAGATCAGTGGTGACACCCGAAGGTGACGTCAGCGTAATCGTTCCCAGCGTGCTCTTGGTCGGGTTCGCGTTCCATTGCAGCGACGCGGTCATCATACCAGTTTGATTGAAGCTGAGCTGCGAAGCTGTGGTTCCCGCCAATTGAACGCCGGTGCCGGTCGATACTGTGACCTGGTTGTCGTTACCCTGGACGACGCTTACGTTCATCAGATTTGAAAGCTGGCCTATGTATTGATCGCGCTGGTCCTCAAGTGTGGCCGTCGTACTGTCGTCCTGGCTGCCGGCCAACTGCTGATTGATATTCGCGATCTGTTGCAGCGCGTTGTTGGCCTGCTGCACATCGTTGGAAATGCCCTGATCGGCTTGGCCACGCAAAGCCTGGACGCTGGTCGTCGCACTGTTGAGTTGTTGTGCCAAGGCCTGTGCTGAACTGATGGTCTGGCTCTGCGCCGCATAGGAACTAGGGCTCGTGGACAAAGCTTGCACTGCGGTGGTGAAGTTATTGAATGTTGAATCGAGCGTAGTGCTCGAACCGGGCTGGCCATAAACTTGTTGTAGTTGCTGATAGAAATTGGCGTTAACATTGGAATAGGCGCTGCCAGAACTTTCCGTCCATAGTTGCTGTTGAACGTAAGTGTCGAGCAGGCGGTTAATCGAAGAGACCGCGACGCCGCTGCTTCCGTCACCGGCCGCCGTTTCGGTCAGCGTGACCGACCTGGCTGTGTAGCCGGCGGTCTGAGAATTGGCGACGTTGCCTGCGACTATCGACAGGCCCGCCTGAGTTGCCTGCAACCCCGACAGCGACGTGGCGAGCGCTTGCGTCAATCCCATAGGCTAGCCCCAATCGCACACCTTACCGATTCATGCCGGTTGCCCATTGGGCGCTATCGAATGACGTTCAATAAGTCTTGCGACATTTCGTTGGCCGTCGTTATCACCTTGGTATTGGCCGAGTAGGCCTGCTGGGTCACGATTAGCTTGGTGAACTCGGTCGCGATGTCCGTATTGGAGCCCTCGAGCGATGACCCGACGATTTGACCAGAGGCGCCGTCGAGCGCCGGACCGGACGCATCCGTGGCCTGATAGGCACCGCCGCTCAAGGTCGTGAGATTGTCGGGGCTGTTGAATCGCACAAGCGGAACTTCGGCAAGATTGACATTCTGACCATTCGAGAGCGTGCCAGTAATCATGCCGTTGTTGCCGACAGCAATCGACTGCAGTTGACCCGCCGCATTGCCATTCTGCGTTATGCTGTTGACGGTCGGCTGCCCACTCGAGCTGGCGAATTGGGTCACGCTGCCGGTCGGAGTGACTAGCGAGAGACTACCGAGCGAGACGCCGTTGATGGTCACACCGGTGAGCGGAATCGTGCTCGAAGCCGAAGCCAATTGGCCGGACGCGTTAAACGCAAAATCGGTGCCGACGTTTTGCCACGCCACTTGCGTGCCGGTCGCAGAAGAGTTTGTCTGGTAAAATAATTCCCATGTGTCGGTGCCGCCATTGGCCACGCTATCGGTTTTGGCCCATCTGAGCGATAGGTTGGCCGTTCCGGTTGCGTTATAGACCGCCACCGTTCCGCCATCGACCGATTCGTTGACGAAGGTGGACGCATCGGTTCCGATGACCTGTCCCGTTCCGGCAACCGTCGGATCTTGTGTGAAATTCGCCGGATTGAGAAGCTCCGAGTTGGGAACTGAAGAACTGTAAGCGGTCGTCGCCGGCGTCGCCGGAAGATTGATGCCATAATTGATCGTCGTTGTTGTGTTCCCCGGCAGAAAATTATTCGAGAACTGTAATGGTCCGAGCGTGCCGGTCGGATTACCTGTCGACGGATCGACCGGAATACCTTCGAGGTAATAGCCGGCCCCGTTGACCAAATAGCCGTTGGCATTCTCCTGAAAGTCGCCGCGCCTAGTATAGACAGTAGCGCCGCCAAACGTTGGGACGTTTCCGGCAGAACCTGTGGGCGCTTGCACGCTGAAATAGCCATCACCGTTGATCGCCATATCCGTTCCAGATGTTGCGGCCTGGATGGTGCCCTGAACTGTATTCGTTGTCAGGGAGCTTGCCGTGACAGCGCCAGCGGCTTGCTGCGACGCCACGTCGCCGCCGGCGACGAGATCCTCGAAACTCGTGTCGATGCCCTTGTAGGCAATTGTCTGTGAATTCGCGATGTTGCCGGAAATATTCTGCATGGCGAAAGCTTGCGCCTGCAACCCACTCACCGCCGTAGTAAGTGCATCGAACAAACCCATGACATCATCTCCACATTCGCAACAAAACAGCCCATAGGGCGCGCGCGGACAATCCCGCGAGCAGGTCATCGCAATCCCCGTGCCATTGATTTTATTTAATTATATCAATGTGTTATGTGCGATGCCGGCGCGGCATGCCGGGCCCTTTCTGCCGCACGGCGGCAGATTTTGCCGGTCGGCTCAGGACGGCGTTGCGCGCACGGCGCGTTCGAGGAAATCGTCGAGCGCCGTTATGCAGGCGCGGTCGCGATACACCTTCTGCTCGCCGGCTTTCATCCGTTCGCGCAGCGCCGCGCGCTCCGCCGGATTGTTCGCCAGCCGCACCGCGATGAAAACGTATTCCTCGACGTTCGCCGCAATCGTCTCGGTGACGCCCATCATCGTGAGGATCGCCGCGCTGTGCCGGCCGCGCATCAAGGGTCCCGCGACCGTCACGATCGGCAGGCTCTGCGGCAGGCTTTCCAGCGCCGAATTGCAGCCCGACCAGCCGATGCTGTCCAGAAAGACGTCGCATTGCCCGATCGCCGCGACGAACTTGCTTTGGCTGAGGCGGTCGAGGAACACGCAATAGTCGACGGCTCGCAGGCCATACTTCGCAAACGCACGATCGAGGCGCTCGGCGATCCCCCGGGTGATATTGGCGCCGCCAAAATGGCGCAGGAATACGAACTGGCAATTGCCGGAACCAAGCGCGATGCGGGGGAAAACATCGTCGTGCTGCGGCAGGTATTTGAAGAGCGACTGCGCGCTCCAGAATACGGTTGCGCCCGGACGCAAGCCAAGTTCCTCGCGCGTGACGCTCACCTGCTCACGTTCGACCGGCTCGTAATAGATCGACAAATTCGGCAGGCGCACGAGTTTCTCGGAATAAAACTCCTCGGCGCCCGGCGGCTCCATAAGATCGCTCGACAGGAAGTAGTCGAGCGTCGGCAGGCCGCTGGTTTCGGGATGGCCCCATGAATTGCACTGCACCGGCGCGAGCCGTTGCGCCGCGAGTTGCAATGAGGACGCGTCCATCAGCAGGCCTGGATAGATCAGCACATGCGGCGAGTCGGCAAGAATTTCGCGCCGCCAGCTGTCGGTATCGATGGTGCGATGCACGAAGCGGTCGCACATGCTTGCGGCGACGTCGGTTTGCGAATCGTGCAGCGTGCCAAGGTGATAGCCGGTGACATGGAAGCGGCTGCGGTCGAGCTGGCTCATCCAGCCCTTGATCGGAATTTTCCAGTTGGAGTGGCCATAATAAAAGGCGCTGACGATGCCGACGCGGATCGGCTCGCCCGGCGCGGGCGGCGGCGGCAGCGGCGCCGGCGGATAATGACGCGCGACAATGCGGGATACCATCTCGCCATAGATCTGCTGCAGCGTGCGGTCATCGCCGCCTTGATAGGCGAGCAAAAATGGGTGCCGGGTGCCGATCGCCTTGATCGGATCGCCCTGCAGCACGCCGGCATCGACGTCTTTGCTCAACGCGCGCAGCTTTTGCTCGTAGGCCAGGCGCCGCTGTGTGATTTCGCTTTCCTGCGCGTAGACCACCGGCAGTTCGGCGAAACAGGCGGCAAAGCGCGCTTCGGCATGATTGGGCCGCAGCGCCAGCGTCCGCGCCAGATCGGCGGCGGCTTCGGCGGTGCGCCCGACATCGAGCAGATGCCGGCCGCGCTGATACCAGGCCTCGGCATCGTTCGGGTTGATGCTCAAGGCGGTGGTGAAATTCTCGATCGCCTCCTCGGCGCGATCGAGACCGACGAGAATACGGCCGCGATTGTTGCGGGCCTCGGTGAAATCCGGCGCCAGCGCCAGCGCGCGGTCGTAGCAGGCGAGCGCCTCGTCGTACCATTTAAGCCCTTCCAGCACCGCGCCGCGGTTGTTGTGCGCCTTGAAGTAATTCGGCCGCAGCGCCAGCGCGCGGTCGAAGCTCTTGAGCGCCTCCTCGTAACGGCCGAGCACGCGCAACGCTGTGCCGGCATTGTAATGCGCTTCGACGTAGTCCGGCTTGATGGCAAGCGCCTTGCGGCAGCTCTCAAGCCCCTCCTCGCCGCGCCCGAGCGTGACCAGCGTCGCGCCGCGATTGTTGTGCGCCTCGGCATATTTGGATTTCAGCTTGAGCGCCTGGTCGAAACTCGCCACCGCTTCGTCATATCGTTTGAGCGCGTCGAGGATCAGGCCGTGGTTGAGCAGGATCTGCGGCGACTTGCGCGCGGCCATCGCCGCCGACACCAGACGCAGGGCCTCGGCCGGCTGGCCGGCCGCCAGCTTGACCAACGCCATCATCTGGAGCGCGTCGAAGTGATCCGGCCGGACCTCCAGAATCGCGGCATAGAGCCGTCCGGCCTCCGCCAGGCGCCCCTGCTCATGCAGTTTGAGCGCCTGCGCGAGCGCCTGCGGCACGATCAGCGGTTGAGTTTTGGGCAGCGGAAGCGGCATCTCGGCAGGGTTCTCCCCGCCGAGAGGTAAAAAAGCCGCGCTGAGTCGTCTAGGGGCTTGCGGGCTTCAGGACTGGCCGCCCGTTTGCGGCTCGAACTTCAGGGCCACGCCGTTCATGCAATAGCGCAAGCCGGTAGGCTTCGGGCCATCGTTGAACACGTGGCCGAGATGGCCCTCGCATCGGCTGCAATGCACCTCGGTGCGGGTCATAAAGAAGCTGCGATCGGTCGTGGTGCCAACCGCGTTCGACAGCGGCTGATAGAAGCTCGGCCAGCCGGTACCGCTCTCGAACTTGGTGTCGGATGAAAACAGCGGCAGGCCGCAGCCGGCGCATTCGAACGTGCCCTTGCGCTTTTCATGATTGAGCGCGCTGGTGCCGGCCCGCTCGGTGCCGTGCTTGCGCAGCACGTTGAATTGCGCCTCGTCGAGACGCTTGTGCCACTCGGCGTCGCTCAGATTCTTGAAGTCGATGGTCTTTTCAGTCGTGTTCATTGTTTCTGCCTCGCCAAATTTACTCGCGGCCATCAGCGCGCCAAGCGCCACGCCGGCCGTCAACAGGGCTCGCCGGTCGATCATCAACTATCTCCCTTCGGCTTGCCCCATAGCTGCTCCAGTCGCTGGTCGCGGCCGCAATTCCACCGGTAGAATTTATATTTGGTGGGATTCTTCAGATAGAAATCCTGGTGATATTCCTCGGCCGCGTAAAACGGGCCGGCATCGACGATCTGCGTGTAGACCGGCTTTTTGAGTTCGGCTTCGACCACTTTCTTGGATGCTTCCGCAAGTTTCCGTTCCTCGTCGTTGTTAACGAAAATGGCGGTGCGATACTGGTTGCCGTGGTCGCAGAATTGCTGGTCCTGCACGGTCGGATCGACGTGGCGCCAGTAATAGGTCAGCAGCTTCTGGTACGAGACCTTGCTCGGGTCATAGATCACCTGCACCGACTCGGCGTGGCCGGTGCCGCCGGCGGAGACCTCTTCATAGGTCGGATTGGCAACCTTGCCGCCGGTATAGCCGGAGGTGGTCGAGATCACGCCCGGCACGTGGTCAAAGTCGGATTCGGTGCACCAGAAGCAGCCGCCGGCGAAGGTCGCCACGGCCTGCCCCGGACCCGGCTGCGGCAGTTGCGCCATCTGCGCCGCGGCGGCGATGCCCGCGCCAGCCACCAAAGCGGCGAAACCGATCAGAAGACGGCGCATCGAAACCTCCCGAAATCCCCTGTCTCGCGCCCTGACATATACAGTCCGCGCATAATAGCCATTCAACTTCCCATCACCCGGCCATCACGCTTGTGCGAGCGAAGCCATCTTGCTGAGCCGCGCGACCCTGCCTAGGGTGGCCTCGAAAATCGAGGAATTGCATGCGTTTTGAAGGCACCGAGGCCTATGTGGCGACCGACGATCTCAAGGTCGCGGTCAACGCCGCGATCACGCTGGAACGGCCGCTCCTGGTCAAAGGAGAACCCGGCACCGGCAAGACCGTACTGGCGCTCGAGATCGCCAAGTCGATCGGCGCGCCGCTGATAGAGTGGCACGTCAAGTCGACCACCAAGGCGCTGCAGGGCCTCTATGAATACGACGCGGTGTCGCGCCTCCGCGACAGCCAACTCGGCGACGCCCGCGTGCAGGACATCCGCAATTACATCAAGCGCGGCAAATTGTGGGACGCCTTCGTCGCCGACGAGCGCCCGGTGCTGCTGATCGACGAGATCGACAAGGCCGACATCGAATTCCCCAACGACCTGCTGCTCGAGCTCGATCGCATGGAGTTCTTCGTCTACGAGACCGGCGAGACCGTGAAGGCGCGCCGCCGCCCGGTCGTGGTCATTACATCCAATAACGAAAAAGAATTGCCCGACGCTTTCCTGCGCCGCTGTTTCTTTCACTACATCCGCTTTCCCGATCCCGACACCATGACCGCGATCATCGAGGTGCATTTTCCCGGCATCAAACAAAGGCTGGTGAGCGAGGCGCTGAAGCTGTTCTACGAGATCCGCGATGTTCCGGGCATGAAGAAAAAGCCGTCGACCTCGGAATTACTGGATTGGCTAAAATTGCTGATGGTCGAAGACATCGGCCCGGAAATCTTGCGCGAGCGCGATCCCAAAAAGCTGATCCCGCCGCTGCACGGCGCGCTCATCAAGAACGAGCAGGACGTGCATTTGTTTGAGCGGCTGGCGTTTATGGCGCGGCGCGAAGGGCGCTAATTCTTGGGCTCGGCCGGCTCGTCGGGCTCGTCTTGCGCATCCGGCGGTGGCTCACCTTGCGGCGGCTTTTTGGCGGAGCGTTGCGTGGGCTTGGGTTCGGGCAACTGCACCCGCTGCTCGGGTTCTACCTGTTGCGCAGTCTGTGCATCATCGGCATCAGTGGGCGCCTGCGTCCAGCCCTGCTCTTTCGCGTAAGCCACGATCTTCTCGCCCACCGCGCGGCCGAGCCGGCGCGCCGGCGCCTCGATGTCGGGCGACAATTTCTCCGGCGGCGCCTTCTGCGCCGCGAGTGCCTCGGCGATCGCCGTATTGCGCGCCGTCGCCTGCTTGCCGACCGGCGGCTTACCGGCGCTTTGCGTGTCGGCGCTGAATGCGAGCAATTGCTTCTTGCCGTGGCCTGAGAACGTCGACAGCGTCATGTCGGCGCTGACGCGGCTGCTGCCGAACACCACCGGCTTGCCTTTGCTAAGCTGGCTCAGTTCGCTTGGCCTTATCCGCCCGGTAACGAGCAACACTTCATCGCGCAGCGTCAACGCATCCTCGTTGCCGGGCTGCGCGTCGAAGCCCGCTTCACGCAAGGTGGCGACGATCGAGGCGACGATCTCGTCATTGACCCGCTCAATGGTGCGCGGCTTGCGCTCGAAGGTCGGGAATTGGCCGACCTTGCGCTCCAGCCGCGCTGTGTAGCCGCGGTCGACGATCGCCACGTCGGACGACAGCACAAAGTCGGACACCATGATGGTCTTCGGCCGCGCCGGCGCATTGCTGAACGCGCCTTGCAGGCCGCCACCATTGGCGCAGCCCGCGAGCGTCAATGTGGCGATGCCAATCAATATCAATCGCTGAGTCGGGAAGATCATTCGGCAATACTACCACAACTAATCGGGCGGAGCCGCCGGTGCTTTGCTGCGCTTGCCACGAAATTGGCGGCGTTCCGGCTGGCCGGCGGGCGGCTCGCCTGATGGCGGCGCCCCAGAACCTGTCGCTCGGTCATGACCGTTGCGGGCCGCCAGCCGCTCCCGCCGCCGCGTGCGCGCCCGCTCGCGATAGCGCGACAGCCCCTGCTCGACCCGCTCGATCGGCCGGCTGCCCCAATAGATGCCTTGCGCCAGCGCGCGGCCCAGCATGCCGCCCGCCCACACCAGTTCGTAGGGCGCAAACTGCCGCCAGGTCTGGTCCACCTCCACGATGCCGCGCGCGACCAGTTCGCCGCCCATCGCCGTGGTGTTGAGCCCATGACCGCCGAAGCCGCTGGCCACCCACAGCCCGCGCTCGATCTCGCCGATCTGCGGCATGCGGTGGATGGCGCGGCCGAGCGTGCCGCCCCAAAGATGTGCGATCTCGATCTTGCCGAGATCGGGGAAATTGCGGCGGATGTCGGCGATCAGCCCGCGGCGTACCCAGCGCGGGTCGGCGGCCCAAGCCCGCATGCGGCCCGACCACTGCAACCGATCGCCGCCGACGATGCGGTAGTGATTGTCGGCGCGGTTGGTGTCGCTGACCGCGCCGCGCCAGCCGATCACCGCCGCAAGCCGCGGCCCGATCGGCTCGGTCACCAGCACGAAAGTCGTGATCGGCAGCAGCGTGGCGGCGAGCCGCGGCATCAAATCGCCGAGTTGCACGTTGCAGGCCAGCACCACGTGGCCGGCGCGCACGCGCCCGCTTTGCGTCTCGATGCGCTTGCGCACGCCGGCCGGGTCGATCGCAGTGACCGGCGTTTCCTCGAAAATGCGCGCGCCGTGCTTTTCCGCATCCGCGGCTAAGCCCAGCGCGTAATTGAGCGGATGAATATGCAGCGCGTCCGGAAAATGCAGCGCGTTGAAATAGCGCGGGTTCGGCAGCACCTCGCGCACGCGCGCCGCGTCCCAATACTCGACATTGGCGCCGATCCAGCGCAAGCGCTCGACTTCGTTGCGGACCGCGCTGTCATTGTCGGTCTTGGACACGTGCAGCCAGCCGGCGACCGGCTCGGCCCCCGGCATGCTGGTTTCCTCGATCGCGCGCCGCACGTAGTCGACGCCCTGTTCCGACAGCGCCCAAAGCTCCTTGGCGTGATCGAGGCCGATGCGCTCGACAATATCGTCGGCGCTTTCGCCGAAACCTGGCAGTACGAAACCGGTATTGCGCCCCGAGGCCGCCCAGGCCACGCGGTTGGCTTCCAGCACCGCCACCGACCAGCCACGCCGCGCCACCTCGCGCGCCACCGTCAGGCCCGCGAGTCCCGCGCCGATCACGCAGACATCGACGTCGAGGTCGAAATTCAGGCGCGGACGCTGCGGCCTTGCAACCCGCGTCGCCTCGTACCAGCCTGCCGCCTTGCTCTCGCCTTCGCTCATCGGTCGCATGCTAGACTGCCGTAGATTCGAAATCGACGCCGTCCGCGTCCTATAGCGCAAGCCCACATTCGATACACCATGCGCCGTCTTTTACTGCTTCGCCACGCCAAGGCCGAACGCTCCGACCCCGGGATGCAGGATTTGTCCCGCGTCCTGATCGAGCGCGGCCGCAAGGACGCCGCCAGGATCGGCGCCTATATGGCGGGCCACGCGCTGGTGCCGGACCGGGTCGTGCTATCGCCCGCGGCGCGCACCCAGGAAACCTGGAAATATGCCGCCGCCGCGTTCAAGCCCCAGCCGGCGGCGATGTCGGCGGAGCGGCTTTACGACGCCACGCCGCACGACATCATCGGCGCCATTAAGGACAGCCCCGCCTCCGCACACACGCTCATGCTGATCGGTCACAATCCCGGCCTGCACGAGGCTGCGCTGATGCTGATCGCCTCCGGCGATGTCGACACGCGCGAGCGGCTGCGTGAAGGGCTGCCGACCTCGGGGCTGATCATCGTCGATTTCGCCTTCGACGACTGGAGCAAATTGCATCCGCAGTCGGGCCGGCTCGAGCGCTTCGTCAGCCCCAAAACGCTGGAGCCGGCGGCCAATTAACTCGCGCATGATCCCGAAAAGCGGATACCGGTTTTCGGATACGATCATGCGCAAGCAAAACTTCGCAAAACGTGTCATGATCGCCCGTTGCAGCGAAACAGAGGGGCGCTGTCATGTACAAGCAGATCCTGGTCCCGATCGACCTCGCCGATACCGATCTCGCGAAGCCCGCTATTGAGACCGCGGTGTCGATGGCGCGCGCATCAGGCGGAAAAGTGCGTCTGATCAATGTACTGCCAATGACGCCGGTGATGCTGGCGGAGTATGTGCCGCCGGATTTCGACGCGCAGCAGCGCCAATCGGCGGAAGACGCCATGAAGATCATTGCGCGAGAATGCGGGCTCGACAGCGCGCATATCTCGGACACCGTCCGGCAAGGCGGCATCTATCATGAGGTGCTGGAAGAGGCGAAGAAGATCAGCGCCGACCTGATCGTGATGAGCTCGCACCGACCCGCCATGCGCACCTATTTCCTAGGCTCCAATGCCGGCCATGTCGTGCGCTATGCCAAGTGCTCGGTGCTGGTGGTGCGCAACCCCAACGCCAAAGCCTGAAGTCGCGTCAGCCTTTCGGCATCAGTTCGACGGGTGGCGCCTCGGCACGATAAACGCCCGGCTTGTTGCGGCGAAAGAAATTGCCGCCCTGCCACAGCAGCAATAGCAGAAACACGCCGACAAAGGCCGCGCCGGCTTTGGTGTCGCTCTGCAAAGCGCGCACGGCGAGCAAGGCCAGCGCGAGCGTAAGACCAGTGAAGACGATCAGGCCCGACCAATAAAGCAGCGGATTGCTGCCCCGCTCGAAGCGCGCCGGGGGTGCCGCGAGCGCGATGCGCCGGTGCAATTCGGTTATGAAGGCGGTGTAGGGCCGATCCAGCCGCTGCTGCTCGATCATGCTTTTCCAGGAGCTGGACAGAATCTCAAGCTTCGGCGCGCCCTGCGCCCATAGCTCTGTCATGAAGCGGTGCGACTGCATGCTGGTGGGCCGATAGGTCAGGCGCAGGCGGCGGATATCGTTGAACCGGATGTGCCCCGATCTGCGCGCCACGACCCAGTAGAGCCCGTTGCTGGCCAGCCTGAATTCCCGGGGCGCGCCCAGCATCGAAGGCCGGAAGCTATAGGCCGTGCCTTCAGCCGCCTCGTCCGCCGGCTCGGAGTTCATGCGCGATTTTTGCCCGAAATAGTCTCACCCGCGCCCAATTCATGCATGATTTCAATGGTTAACCATGATGCGGATCGGCCGCCATGCGGTTCGCCGCGATGCGCGGCATATGTTTCAATTCCCAAAGGTATAGAATATCTTAATCGAGAACACGCGGTTTTGTAGCGTCGGGGTGGGAGTGGTTGTCATGGCGAAGTTGTCGGATTTGTTCGGCCGCAAGGGCGAACCCGGAGGCGCTGGCCGCGGTAACGGCAATGGCAATGGCGAGCATTTCTCGGATGTCGGTTCGCGCATGGGCGAGGAAAACGAGGTCCTGCGCAACCTGCTGACCGACACCGGCCGCAAGATCGGCGAACTCGACGAACTCAAGGAAGCCTTCGACAAGATCGTCACGCCGTTCAACGCGACGCTGCGCGCGCTCGAGCAGGAAAAATCGCAGACGCTGGGCCTGACCGGCATGCTCAACGAGTCGCGCGCCGCCTACGAGACGCTGCGCACCGAATTTTACCAGATCGAGAAAAAGGCGACGACGGTCGAGGCCGAGGCCGAGCGGCTGCGCATCGACCTGGAGTTGGCGCGCGAGTCGAACCGCGGGCTGGAAAGCGCGCAACTCGAACTGTCCAATGAAATCTCCACGCGCCGTTCCGAGATCACCGAACTCGAGCACCAGCTGGCGCAGGAAAGCTCGCAGCGCCGCACGCTCAGCGAGGGCCGCCGCGCGCTGCAAGACCAGCTCGACGCCGCGGAAAAGCGCGGCATGCAGCTCGAAGGGGAACTAGCCGCCGCGCGCGAGAAGCTGGCGCTGCTTGAAGACGAAAAGCGCTCGCTGCAGATCGCCGTCGATCAGGCGTTCAACGAGACCGCCCGCCTCACCCGCCGGCTGACCGAGAGCGAGAACACGCTGACCGCGACCCGCGCCCAGCTCGGCAAGGTCGAAGCCAGTTTCGCGGAAGCCTATGCCGATCGCGGCCGCCTTTCCGCCACGCTCGACGAGACCCGCGAACAGCGCCAGGCCGAGCAGAACAGCCTGAACATGCGGCTCGACGCCCTTCAGTCGCGCGCCGCCACCGCCGAGCGCCTGCTGTCCGAGGCGCGGCAGAACCTGATTGCCCGCACCGAGGAAGTGCGCGCCTTCGACCGCAAGTCGGTGGAAGCGACCATCGCCCGCAACAACGCGGAAAAGCGGCTCGGCCAGGTCGAGGCGATGCACGAGACGCGCGAACGCCAGGTCAAGGATCTCGAGCAGGCGCGCACCGCGCTGTCCGAGCGCAACAATGCCGTGACCAAGACGCTGAAGTCGCGCGAAGCGGCCTTGGCGCGCGCCGAGGAAAAGATCGCCGCGCTCACCGAGCGCAACGGTCATCTGGAAGCCGACGTCCAGGTTAGCCGCACCAACATCGAAAAGCGGGTCGAGGAACTCAACTCGTCGCTGCAACGCGAGCGCATGGAGCGCGCGGTGGTCGAAGGCGCGCTAGAAGCCGCGCGCAAGGACAATTCGCGGCTGCAAAGCGAAGTCGCGGCATTGCGCTCGACGCTGCGGCGCGGCGTCGCGCTCGATGAGGCGCCGGTGGCGCCGAGCGAGGCCGCCAACGACGAAGTTCCCGCCAAGACCAAGAAGGGCAAGAACGCGGAAACCGCGTAGTCCCCTTCGGCGGCTGTTTAATATTTCTCCATCACCGGAACGCGGGGCTTAGGTCCCGCGTTTTCTTTTTAAGCCGCGCGTAAATGTCGCGCAGCTCCCATCGTATTTTAGACAACCCCATCAGGAGGAACTTTATGATGAAACGCACTTTGACCGCCGCCGCCATGGCTGCGGTACTTGCCGCCCCCGCTTTCGCGCAAACGCGGATGCCGAACGCCGCCAATAGTTCCATGGCCACGACCGGACAAGCCGGCTTCTTGCAGCGCCAGAACGCCAACGACTGGCGTAGTTCCAAGCTGGTCGGCGCCAGCGTCTATAGCCAGGACAATGCCTCGATCGGCGAAATCAGCGACGTGCTGATCAGCAGCGACGGTCATGTCCAGGCCGTCGTGGTCGGGGTCGGCGGCTTCCTCGGGGTCGGCGAGAAGGACGTCGCGTTGCCCTTCACCGCACTCAACATCGCGCGTAAGCCGGATTCAAGCTCGATTGACAAGATCACCGTGAGCTACACGAAGGACCAGCTCAAGAACGCGCCTAATTTCGCCTTCTATGAGGCGTCGTCCGCGCAGACGACGGGTTCATCCGCCGGCAACATGATGGCGCCCGCGTCCAACGGCGCGAAACAGTAACGGCGGTCATGCATCGGCGGCGCCCGGCCTCTCCGCCGGGCGCCGTTTTTGTGTCACTCGTAGAAGCCCGGAGAGTGCTTGAGCGTTTCGCTTTGCGCCTTGTCGTGTTTGATCCAGAGCTGCGCATTTTCCTTGGCCATCACGGCAGCCATGCGATCCATCGAAGCGAGCGTCTTGTCCTTGTCGGTATTGCCGGCCGGCACCCGGCGCTTTTCCCAATTGTCCTTGAAGTGTACCGCATCTCTCGACAGCAGGATCGCGCCGGTCTTCGGCAGCTTGACCAGCAGCGACTGGTGACCCGGCGTGTGGCCGGGCGTGGATAGGATCGTCACGCTGCCGTCGCCGAATACGTCGTAGTCGCCTTCCAGCTGCTTGACCGGATGCTCGGCCTTGAAGCGGCCGACGCCGAGCGGCGAAGGCCACTCGTATTCCGCCTTCTGCACCAGCAGCATCGATTGCGGGAACATTTCGACATTGCCGATATGGTCGGGATGGGTGTGCGAAATCGCGAGATACTTGATGTTGGATGGTTTGACGCCGATTTGCCCGAGCTGGGCGGCCAGCGTCGACGGCTTGCGCCAGTTCGGCGCGCCGTTCGTCGGCGGCGGGCCTTCGGGTCGCCCGGCGATGGCATCGGTGACGCCGGTATCCCACAACAAGTAGACTTGGCTGACGTGATGGATCAGATAACAGTTGTCGACCACGTCCATCGGCTTGCCGACGTTTTCGCCCGGGGGTCCAGCGCGACATGTCGGCCGCGGTCCCTTGCCCGCAATCGAATATGTAGAGGCGGTCTATTCCGCTCTTGCCCCGGGCGAAGACGAGGCTCGGCGAAAGAACAAGCGCGGCGGCGGCGAACAAGCGAGCAAAGGACTTGGACTCCTCCCGGCAATGACAACGGCGACGGCGAATACTATATCAACTCTATGCGTCTGTTGATCATACTTGGCCTGTTCGCCCTGCTGGCCGCCTCGGTCTGGTTTGCCGGAACCGCCTGGGAGCGCTTCGGCGGCGACGCCATCCCCGTTTACGGCTATGTCGCCATCGCCGGCGGCGTCCTGTTCTCGCTGCTGATCGGCGGCGGGCTCATGGCGCTGGTATTCTACAGCGACCGCCACGGTTACGACGACCTGAGCGGCGGCGACGGCGAGTAGCCCTGACCAGCCTGCTCATTCCGGTCGCGGTGCACACAACGTTTCATTGATTCAAAAGAATAAACCCGCGCATAGCCGCGCGATTATTGCGATGCAACAATCGCTTGTCGCGTAAGGTTTTGAAATTACGCCGCTATAATCGGCCGCGTCGGTATCCGACTGAAAACGAAATCCGCACAAGACGGATTATTCTGGGGGCGAAACAATGTGGAACCAAGTCTACAATCCATTCAACAATGCGACGCTGTCGACGGTGGCCGCGGCCTTGCCGGTGGTCACGCTGCTGGTGCTGATCGCATCCAATAAAGTAAAGGCGCACATCGCCGCGATCATCGCGCTGATCGTGGCCAACCTGGTCGCCATCGTGATCTTCACGATGCCGGCCGGCATGTCGATACGCGCAAGCTTGCTCGGCGTCGTCACCGGCTTCTTCCCGATCGGCTGGATCGTGCTCAACGTCATCTTTCTCTACCGGCTGACGGTGGCGAAAGGCGCGTTCGAGACGTTGCAGACCACGATCGGCGGCGTCACCAAGGATCGCCGGCTGCAGCTGCTGCTGATCGCGTTTTCGTTCGGCGCGTTCTTTGAAGGCGCCTCCGGCTTCGGCACGCCTGTTGCGGTGACCGGCGCGATCCTGATCGGGCTCGGCTTCTCGCCGCTCGCCGCCTCCGGCCTCTCGCTGATCGCCAACACCGCGCCGGTCGCTTACGGCGCGCTCGGCACCCCGATCGCCGGCCTCGCCAGCGTCACCGGCATCGATCCCTTCCTGCTCGGCGCCATGGTCGGACGGCAATTGCCGTTCTTCTCGCTGATCGTGCCGTTCTGGCTGATCTGGGCCTTCGCCGGATTCAAGGGCATGAAGGAGATCTGGCCGGCCATTCTGGTCACCGGCGTGTCGTTCGCGGTCCCGCAATTCCTGATCTCGAACTTCATCAATCCATGGATCGTCGATATCGGCGCTTCGCTGATTTCGATGGCTTGCCTGATCGGCTTCCTGAAAGTCTGGCAGCCGAAGGCGATCTGGACGTCGGCGGCGCTGCGCAGTGCCGACACCTCGATGGAAGGCCGGCCGGCGCAGAAGGCGTCGGGCGCCAAGCCCTCAACCACCCAGGTCTGGTTGTCGCTTCTGCCCTGGATCATCGTGTGCATCATCCTGCTGGCCTGGGGCACCAACTACGTCAAGGCGATCCTGAACGCCTACGCGACCTGGAATTACCCGGTTCCCGATCTGCACAACATGATCAACAAAGTCGCGCCAATCGTGGCAGCGCCGACCAAGGAAGGCGCGGTGTTCTCGTTCACCTGGCTGTCCTACACCGGCTCGGGAATGCTGATCGCGGCGATCATCTCCGGTCTGTTGATGGGCTTCTCGCCGGTGCGGCTGGTGACGGAATACGGCAAGACCATCAGGGTCTGCGCCTATTCGCTGATCACCATCTCGGCCATGCTGGCGATCGGCACCCTCACTCGCCTGTCGGGGATCGACGCAACGCTCGGCCTCGCCTTCGCCGGCACCGGCGTGCTCTATCCCTTCTTCGGCACCCTGCTCGGCTGGTTGGGCGTGGCCTTGACGGGATCGGACACGGCGTCGAACATCCTGTTCGGCAACTTGCAGAAGATCACGTCCACCCAACTCGGCCTGTCGCCGATCCTGATGGGCGCGGCCAACTCTTCGGGCGGCGTGATGGGCAAGATGATCGACGCGCAATCGATCGTCGTCGCCTCGACCGCCACCAACTGGTTCGGCCACGAGGGCACGATCCTGCGCTTCGTGTTCAAGCACTCGATCGCGCTGGCCTGCCTGGTCGGCGTCCTGGTCATGCTCCAGGCTTACGTGTTCACCTGGATGATCGTGAAGTAGTCGCACGCGCGCACCCCGCGAGGGTCGTCAAAATAGCAAGGCCCTGCATCGAAAGATGCAGGGCCTTTTTCCTGCTATTTCTTGCGCTTTCGCGCGCCAGGCTATAATCCTGCCGGCAAATCCAACCGGAAAAACCCATGAACAAGACGCTGGTCCAGGAACAGTTCGGCAAGACCGCCGCGCACTATCTCACCTCGACGCCGCACGCGCTCGGCAAGAGCCTGGAGCGCCTTGTCGCGCTCACCAACCCGCAAAAGACCTGGCGCGCGCTCGACATCGCCACCGGCGGCGGCCATGTCGCCTATACCTTCGCGCCGCACGTCGAGCGCATGTGGGCGACCGACATCACCCAGGAAATGCTCGACATGGTGAAGGGCGAAGCGCAGAAGCGCGGCCTCGCCAATATCCGCACCACCTACGCCAAGGCCGAGGCCCTGCCGTTCGAGGATGCCAGCTTCGATCTGGTCACCTGCCGCATCGCGCCGCATCACTTCGACTCGATCCCGCAATTCCTCGCCGAGGTCAAACGCGTGCTCAAGCCGGGTGGAACGTTCGCGGTCGTGGACAATGTGGTGCCGCCCGGCTCGGTCGGCGATTACGTCAACGCTTTCGAGCGATTCCGCGACCCCAGCCATCTGCGCGCCTGGACCATGGACGAGTGGCGCGACGCGCTCAAAGCCGCCGGCCTGCCGCCGTCGCATGAAGAACAGATTTACAAGACCATGGAGTTCAAGAGCTGGGCCCAGCGCTACGACGACACCATGAAGGCGCTGTTGCGCGCGATGCTGACGCAGGTGACGCCGGAAGTGAAGGCGACGCTCGATCCTAAGAGCGGCGACGGCGATTTCACCTTCCGCCTGTGCGAAGGCCTGTTCATTTCCAAAAAGGCGTGACGTTCACGCGTTAAAGCAAAACGCCGGCGCCGACATCACATCGGCACCGGCGTATTTTTTCAGAAGACGTCGCGCGTCGCGCTATTACATCTTCATTTTGTGGTGATGCTTTTTCCAGTGCGGATGGTCGCCGGCATCCCATTCCGGATGGGCGTCGTAGGCCGCATTCACCAGCCAGCCACCCACAATCGGGATGATACAGCCGCCGGCCAGAACGTGCGCTTCGCGCACCGTCAGCGGACGGTCCATCACCAGCGTTCCGACCATCGGGGCTACGGCCATGCAGGCGATCGAGGTGGCCGCGACCGCGCCCCATTGCGGAATGGTGGCGTTGCCCTGCCAATTCCAATTCCAGTTGTTGATGGCGAAGTAACCGGCGGTGGCCGCGGCGCCGACGCCGATCGAGACGGCGGCGAGCTTGCCGAAGTGATGGTGGTGGTGACGCCCGCCAGCATTCGCGCTCGGGGCTGTGAAGGCGAACGCCGCGATCACGGCAGCAATCATCGCAAATTTCTGTTTCATCCTTGGCTCCCAGCCTTTTCGATTCAATGTCGGGTTATGTGGGCTGCTTCGGCGTTCAAGTCGAGCGGCGCCACGGTCGGGGGTGAAGTTATTCACAGGGCGGCGGCTGATTCGTTATAGCTGATTCGGGGGCCCCGCAGTCCGGCTGGCGGCGCTGGCCGGGTCCACGCAAACAACTGATTTGGAAGGGTTTTTGTTCCAGCACTGCGGTGCTTTAACTACTCATTTACCAACGTGGTTCGTTAATCCGCTAGATTGTTTTCAAGTGATTCGGCGTCGCTACGGCCGGGCGGATCGGCGCAATACAGGGATCACTGTCATGAGCCGATTTGGCTTTCTCGCCCGTAAACCGGGCTCCGCTGAAAAGCCAAACGAGCAAGCTACCAGCGACAATCCGCTCGAACTCGACGAGGAGTTGTTCTCCGCGCTCGGCGCCCAACTCGGCGGCGAGAACGAGTCGTTGCGCAACATGCTGCTCGACGCCAACAACAAGATCAACGAACTCGACAGCATCAAGGCCGCGGTCGGCAAACTGGTCGATCCGGTTTCAAAGGCGCTGCGCGATTTCGAATCCGAGAAGACCGAAAAGCTCGGCTTGCAGACGGTGCTCAACAACACCCGCACCGCCTACGGCAAGCTGCGCAACGAGGTAGGTGATCTCGAAAAGAAGCTCGCGGCGTCCGACCGCGAATGCAAGCAGCTGCGCCAGGATCTCGCCTCCGCGCAGGCGCTGCTGCACACGCTGGAAGCCACCAAAACCGATTTCACCATCGATCTGGCCGCCGCGCGTGCGCAAATCGCCGATCTCGAATCCAATCTGGCGCAACGCACCGGCGAGGGCCTGGCGCTGCGCGAGGAGAACCGCCGGCTCGACGAACGCCTGATCGCCGTCGACAAGCGCGTCATCGCGCTGGAGGGCGACCTCCAGACCGCGCGGGCCCGCACACTGATGGTTGAGGACGAAAAGCGCGCCCAGCAGGTGCTGCTCGATAAAGCCGGCGTCGAAGCCGCCCGCCTGCAACGCAAGGTCACCGAAACCGAGGCGAGCTTCAACGCCACGCAAGGCCGCCTGCGTCACGCCGAAGCCGCGATCAATGAAGCCAGCATCGAGCGCGCCCGCCTCGTCACCACGCTCGACGAAGTCAACGAGCGTCACGAGCGCGAGCGCACCGGCCAGAACATGCGCTTCGATTCGCTGCAGACGCGCGCCATGACGCTTGAAAAGGTCGTCGCCGACGCCCGCGAGCTCCTGCTCGCCCGCGCCGAGCAGATCCGCGAATACGAGCGGCGCAACGGCGAGGTATCGGCCGAGCGCAATACGCTGCACGAACGGGTGTCGAGCCTACAGGCCTCGCTGATCCAGGCCGAATCCAAGTTCAAGGAAGCCGACCAGACCCGCTCCGCCTACATGGAGCGCAACGGCGCGCTGGCGCGCACACTGACCGCCCGGGAAGCGGCGCTTGCGGAAGCCAAGGATTCCGAGGCCTCGTTAGCCGACCGCGTCGCCGCGCTCGAAGCCGAACTCGCCAACGAGAAGCAGACCGCCGAGCACAAGATCACCGAGCTCGAGGCGGCGCTGGGCCGCGAACAGCTCGAGCGCGCCGTGGTGGAAGGCGCGCTGCAAACCGCCCGCAAGGACTTCTCGCGGGCGATGCGCGAAGTCATGGCGCTGCAACACGCTGCGGGGGCGCAAGGCGAATCGTCGCCGCCGCGCGCCGCCAACGCCGCCTAGCTTTCAATTACGGGCGATGCAGTATCGCCGGGCCAAAAGCCCGGCTATGTTGTTTCTTGGCGTGCAATCGCGACGGTAGTACCATGGGCTCGAAAACAAGCGAGACATCGTCATGCCGCGTTACTTCTTCCACCTCACCAACGGCAAGAACGTCCTGAACAATCACAAGGGCGTCGACCTTCCCGGCAATGCCGCCGCGCGCGAGAATGCCGTGGATCTCGCCCGCGACCTCAGACAGGAGAAGATGCCGGGCTGGAACTGGGCCGGCTGGTTCGTCGCCATCATCGACCAACACGGCCATAAGGTTGACGAAGTGCCGATCGCGGACACGCTTGAGCAGCAGTAGCTGACGATTGCGGGCCTACCGCACCAACTCCCGCATCGCGCGGTCGAGCCCGTCGAGCGTCAGCGGATACATCCGCCCGCCCAACAGCTGGCGCACCATCTTGATCGAATAGGTGAAATCCCATTCGCGCTCAGGCACCGGGTTGAGCCAGACGCAGGCCGGATAGGTCCGCGTCACGCGCTCGAGCCAGGTCGCGCCCGGCTCGTCGTTGTAGTGCTCGACCGAGCCGCCCGCGGCGGTGATCTCGTAAGGCGACATCGAGGCGTCGCCGACGAACACCACTTTATAGTCGTGCGGAAACGTGTGCAGCACGTCCCAGGTCGGCGTGGTGGCCTGGAAACGGCGGCGGTTTTCCTTCCACACGTTCTCATACAGGCAATTGTGAAAGTAGAGATGCTCCATGTGTTTGAATTCGCTGCGCGCGGCGGAGAATAATTCTTCGGTCGTCTTGATGTGCCAATCCATCGAGCCGCCGATGTCGAAGAACAGCAACACCTTCACGGAATTGTGCCGTTCCGGGCGCATCTGGATGTCGAGATAGCCTTTGTGCGCGGTGCCCTTGATGGTGCCGTCGAGATCGAGCTCATCGGGCGCGCCGGTACGGGCGAATTTGCGCAGGCGGCGCAACGCGATTTTGATATTGCGGGTGTCGATCTCGACTTCGTCGTCGAGATCCTTGAACTCGCGTTTGTCCCACACCTTCACGGCGCGGCGATGCGTGCCCTCGCCGCCGATGCGGACGCCCTCGGGATTGTAGCCGGCGTTGCCGTAAGGCGACGTGCCGCCAGTGCCGATCCATTTCGAGCCGCCCTGGTGGCGGCCCTTCTGCTCGGCCAGCCGCTTGCGCAGCGTCTCGAGCAGCTTGTCGAGGCCGCCTATGGCCTCGATCTGCTTCTTTTCTTCCTCGGTGAGATATTTCTCGGCGAGCTTCTTGAGCCATTCGGCCGGAATCTCGGCCTCCGGTCCGTCGCTCAGCAATTCCAGCCCCTTGAACACGTGACCGAACACGCGGTCGAACTTGTCGAGATTGCGCTCGTCCTTCACCAGCGTGGCGCGCGACAGGTAATAGAAATCCTCGACCCGGCGCGAGGCGAGATCGGCCTGCATCGCCTGCATCAGCGTCAAATACTCGCGCAGCGTCACCGGCACGCCGGCGGCCTTGAGGTCATGGAAGAAAGTGACGAACATGGCGCTTAGAATTTGCCTCTGGCGCGCGGCCGTCAAGCGCCGCCTTGGATCGTTCGCCGATATCGCCTAAGTTTACGCCAACAATAGAACACCGGGGAGAAACGTCGTGACCATTCGACCGCGTGCCATTGTTCTCGCCGCCATGCTAACCTGCGGTCTGGCTTCCACAGTTCTAGGCGACCCCTCAATGGATAAAGTCATGAAAGACCTCGCCCCCACCGGCAAGCTGCGGGCGGCGATCAACCTCGGCAATTCGGTGCTGGCGCAGAAGGACGAGGCCACCGGCCAGCCCAAGGGCATCACGCCCGATCTGGCGCGCGAGCTCGGAAAGAGGCTGAGCGTTCCGGTCGAACTCATCACTTATGACGCGGCCGGCAAGGTGTTCGACGCCGCCACCAAAGGCGAATGGGACATCGGTTTCGTCGCCATCGAGCCGGTGCGCGCCGCCGTCATCGCCTTCACCGCGCCCTACGTCATCATCGAAGGCACTTATATGGTGCACAAGGATTCGCCGCTCAAAGTGATCGCCGATGTCGACCGCCCCGGCATACGAATCGCGGTCGGTCTCAAGTCGGCCTACGATCTTTATCTGACACGCACCATCAAGAACGCCACCATCGTGCGGGCACCTGCCGGCGGCGGCAAGGCGATGATCGACATGTTCCTCAACGACAAGCTCGAGGTCGCGGCCGGCGTGAAGCAGCCGCTGGTCGCTTATGCCGCCGACCATCCGGACATGCGGGTGATGGACGGTCACTTCCAGGAAATCCAGCAGGCCATGGGCATGCCGAAGAAAGAAGGCGTCGATCATTCCGCCGGCGCCGCCTACTTGCGTGCTTTCGTCGAGGAGATGAAAGCCTCGGGCTTTGTCGCCGAGGCGCTCAAGCGCAGCAATCAGACAGCAACCGTAGCGCCGGCCGCCAAGTAAGCTAGGCCACCTCCGGCGTCCTGATGTGCTCGGGCCGCACCCCGAGCGCCAGCACGCGGCCCGGAATGCGCCGCAACAGCGGCCATTGAATCAGCTTCATCAACAGCGGCGCGCGCGGCCGCTTTCCCGTGCCTTGCAGCGCCGGTCCGATCAGGTTGTTTTGCAGCGTGACCTGCACGCGTTGGGTAAACCAGGTGGGAAACTCGCGGCGTTGCTGAATAGCCTTGAGCGTGTCGACCGTCACCGCGCCCCGCAGCAAGCGCTCGGCCAGGATATTGGCGGCGGCCACGGCGTCCTGCACCGCCAGATTGATGCCGACGCCGCCAATCGGCGACATCGCGTGCGCCGCGTCGCCGATGCAAATTAGGCCCGGTTTGTACCAGCGCCGCAGCCGGTCGACCGCCACGGTCAACAGCTTCACGTCGTCCCAGTCTTTGATCGCGCTTAGCCTGCCGCCCACGTCGAACGGCGCCATCTCGGCGACGGTGGCGCAGAATGCGTCGAGGCCGCGGCTGCGCACCGCGTCTGCGCTGCCTTTCGGGATCACATAAGCGCACTGCCAGTAATCGTCGCGGTTGAGCATCACCAGCATGCGGCCGCTCTCGATATGGCCGACAACCTCGTCGCCGTCGCTCGTGTTGCGCGGCATCCGGAACCACATCACATCCATCGGCGCGCCGATGTCCTCCACCTTGAAGCCGGCGCGCTCGCGCAAAGTCGAATGGCGGCCGTCGCAACCCACGACCAGATCGGCGCGGATCGTCAACTCCCCTTCCGGCGTCTTGGCGCGCAGGCCCACGACGCGGGCGCCCTGCTCGATCAAATCGGTCGCCTCGGCTTTCATGCGCAGATCGAAGCTTGGATAGCGCTTGCCGTGCCTCGCCAAAAAATTGAGAAAATCCCACTGCGGCATCAGCGCGATGAACTTGCACTGCACCGGCAGCGTCGAGAAATCGCCTATCCTGACGACGTCGGCGCCGATCTGCATGCTGACGTGATCGACCTGCGAATGCGGCAACTTGAGGAATTCATCGAGCAGGCCGAGTTCATGTATCATCTCTAGCGTCGACGGATGAACGGTGTCGCCACGGAAATCGCGCAGGAAATCGGCGTGCTTTTCCAGCACCACGACCGGCACCCCGGCGCGCGCCAGCAGAAAGCCCAGCATCATCCCGGCGGGTCCGCCGCCGGCGATACAACAGGTGGTTTTGATCTCAGCCATTGGATGACGAACGGCCCCGCCCGCGATTTGGTTCCGCGAGCTTACGCCTGCTTGTCCGGCGTGGTCACCACCAGCCCGTCAAGTTCGTCGTGCACCTTGATCTGGCACGACAGCCGGGAATTCGGCCGCACGTCGTAGCCGAAATCGAGCATGTCCTCTTCCATTGGCGAGGGCTCGCCGGTCTTGGCGCGCCAGGCCTCATCGACATAGACGTGGCAGGTGGCGCAGGCGCAGGCACCGCCGCATTCGGCCTCGATGCCGGGGATATTGTTGCGGATCGCCGTCTCCATCACGGTTGCGCCGTTCTCGGCGTCGACCGTGCGGGCGGTGCCGCTGGAATCGATGAACGTGATCATCGGCATAATGGGAACGATTGAACGGGAAACGGCCGCGCCGGAATTGACGCGGCGGCCCCGTATATAATCATTCCGTGAACCGCGCCAGAGCGGGCGCGGCCGTCTCAGTCCCGCAGCAATCCGCCGATCGCCGCGCGCGCCTCGACGATCGAGGCCGCGAGCATCGTCATCGCGATGTCGCGCTCGGCCGGACCCGACAGCTCGACCGCTTGGGCTGCGCGCGCGACATTGTCGGCGCCGATGCTGGAAGCCGAACCACGCAGCGTATGCGCCAACGCCGCCAGCGCCTGCGGATCGCCGCTGCGCATGCGCGCGAGCAGCAGCTCGGCCTGCCGGTCGAAAAGCTGCAACACCTCGCGCTCGAGGCTGCGGTCGCCGAACGTCATGCGCGTGAGATGGGCGCGGTCGATTGTGCCCGGCGCCCGGTTGATGATCTTGGCAGCAACTTGCGCCATGAAACCTCCCCGGGGGCTCTATGGCCCCTTGTGTTGGCGAAGAGTTTGACCCGCGCGGGACCAAATCCGGGTAAATGCGAGGCGGGTGAGCGCGCGAGTTTGCGCTGTGTAGTTAATAGGCGCTGTCTGCGCGTCGAGGGAACCCCCGAAAAAGTCATGGTAAATCGGAAGTTAACGATGATGAAAAAGACCCGGCCAGCGCGGTTTCCTTCGTAATGCCAAGCCGATAGGATGACCTGCCGGCAAAATATAGCATCCGGCTCCGAGAGTTCCCGCGCTCGTGGCGCGGCCCGCAAACGCTGACGGTTCGGGCCGCTAGTGTCCGGCGTAACGACGAGGCGACGATCGACAATGGCGAACATTCCAAAGAAATCCGCGGATCCGGCCGAAGGCGCCCTCAATGCTATCGCGGAAGCGATGAGCGCCGGTCAGCCCGAGCGCCGCGCCGCCGATACCGTGACCGACGCGCCCGCCGCCGCCGATCTGTTCAACGAGCCGCAAGCCACCACCTGGAATTCCGACGAAACGCCGCCACGCGTCGCCGCCAATGACGATCGCGCCAGCGTCGGCCAGATGCTGGCGACCATGCGCCGCCGTCCGGCGCGCACGCCCTATTTCATCGCGGGCGCCGCAGCGTTCATCTGGGCCGCCGGCGGGATTGCCACCAGCTATCTCTACAGCAGCGAACTGCAAGACGCGTTCGCAGCCCCGCGCATTGGCTTTGCCGCCATGGTCGGCCTGGCCTGCGCCATTGTCCTGCCGGTCGTCTTCTTTTTCGTGCTCGCCCACATGTTCCGCCGTTCGCAGGACATGCGCCTGGTCGCCGAAACCATGGCCGAAGTGGCGATGCGCCTGGCGCAGCCGGAGACCGCGGCGCGCGAACAGATCGTCACCGTCGGCCAGGCCATCCGCCGCGAGGTCGCCGCCATGGGCGACGGCGTCGAGCGCGCGCTGGCGCGCGCCGCCGAACTGGAAAGCCTGGTGCACAACGAAGTCTCCGCGCTCGAGCGCGCCTATAACGACAATGAAGTGCGCATCCGCGATCTGCTCAACGAACTGACCAATCAACGCGAAACATTGGTCAATCAGGCCGAGCACGTGCGCAACGCCATCGCCAGCGTCCATCTCGACCTGTCGCACGACATCAGTTCGGTCGGCGATCTGGTGGCCGACAAGGTCAACGAAGTGGCGCAGCGCGTCACCCGCTCGCTCACCGAAAAGGGCGAGCACATCACGCTGGCGCTCGGCCATGTCGGCGACAGCATGATCGACACCCTGACCGAGCGCGGCTCGACCATGCTCGAGCGCCTGGAGACCAACAGCGACCGCGCCAGCACCGCCATCTCGTCCGCCAGCGACCGGCTGACCGCGAGCCTGAGCTTCAAGACCGAGCACGTACACGACGAGTTCGCCGAACTTGCCGCCCGCCTGCAGCAGATGATGACTGCCCGGCTGGACCAGGTGGCGCAGGGCTTCGCGCAGAAGTCGGCCGTCGCCATCGAGACCATGGCGAGCCGCTCGCAAGCCCTCAACGACGCCCTCACCCAGACCGGCAGCCAGATGGCCGAAACCATCGCGGCGCGCGCCGAGGAAGTGAATACCGCGCTGCGCTCGACCGGCGATTCGCTGGTGCTCGACCTCTCGCTGCGCGGCGGCGACGTGGTTTCCAAGCTGGAGCAGACCGGCGCCCGCATCACCGATACCGTGGTGAGCCGCTCCAACGCGGTGGCCGATACCTTCCGCGAAAACGCCGAAGCGCTGGCGCAAGTGCTCAGCAGCCGCGGCGACACGGTCAAGGACCTGCTGGCCGCGCGCCTGCAGGCCTTCGAGGACATGTTCAACCAGGGCGGCACCGCGCTCAGCGAGAAAGTCTCGCGCGATTCCAGCACGCTCGGCAGCCTGATCACCCGCCACATGGCGGAATTCGATCGCACCGTCAAAACCTATGGCGGCGAGCTGGTCGAACGCCTCGGCCAGCGTACGCAGGACGTTTCCGAAGCGATGCGCAATTACGTCGACACCTTCGACCAGCGCGTCAACAGCCGCGCCGGCGAGCTGACCGGCTCGATCGACGTGCGGCTCTCGCAGTTTGAGGCGACGCTGGGTTCACGCGTTGGCGAACTTACCGGCCAGCTCACCAGCAAAGGCCAGGAAGTCGTCGAGGCGCTCGACAGCCGCATCGGCGCCGTCACCGGCACCATCAGCGCGCGCGGCGACGAAGTCGCCAACACGATCAGCGCCAAGATCGCCCAAATTGACCAGACCTTGGGCGCGCGCGCGCTCGAAGTTGCCAACACGCTGGACAGCCGCGTCGGCCGCTTCGAGGACCTGCTCGTCAGCCGCGCCGAGACCGCCACCAATCAGCTCGAGAGCCGCACCAAGGCGGCGGGCGACGCGCTCCATGCCCGCCTCGACGAGCTCGGCCAGTCGATCAAGACCAATTCGGCGGACGCCGAGCGCACCATCGGCCAGCTCGCAGCCACCACCACCGAGGCGATGCGCACCACCGCCGGCGACGTCGAACGCACGCTGCTGGACGTCAGCGCCGAGGTCGCCCGCAACTTCACCGGCAAGGCCGACGAAATCGCCAACACGGTCACCCAGCGCACCAATGATATGACCGCAGTGTTGTCCGACAAGAGCGGCGGCGTGATCGCCGCGATCACCGAGAAGGGCGAGCAATTCGCCAAGGACGTCACCACCGCGACCGACGAGGCGATGAAGTCGATCGAAAGCAAGGGCTTCACCTTTACCCGAACGATGCGGGACAACAGCGCCGAAATTTCGCGCATGATCAACAACGCCGGCGAAGCCGCCTCCAACACCGTCAACCGTACCCTGAACGAACTCAGCGAAACCGCCCAGAAGGCGATTGAGCAGTCGAAGGCGACCGCCACCGCCACCGTCAGCGAGATGCTGGAAACCCACAATATGCTGCGCGCCGACACCACCGCCCTGTTCGAGCGGCTGCGCGAAGCCAACATCATGCTGCAGGAAGTGCTGTCCGGCTCGCATGAGAACATGAGCGCGCTGGAAAACACCCTGGTGCTGCGCGTCTCGGAATTCGTCACCGCCATGACCGAGGTCAACGCCGCCACCGGCGACGCCACCACCCGGGTGGAAAGCAACATCGCCGACTTCCGCGGCGTCACGTCGCGCGTCATCAACGATCTCGGCCAGCTCGCCGTTCAGTTCGATGCGCACGGCCGCGGGCTTGCCGAGGCCGCCGACCTGATCGACCGCAGCAATCATCGCACCGAAGAGAGCATCGGCGAGCGCCGCGTCGCGCTCGATTCGCTGGTCGCCACGCTCGACATCCGCACCGAGGATCTCGATCAGCGCCTCAAGCGCTTCTCGGGCCTGCTCGATGAATCGCTCGAAGCCGCCGCAACCCGCGCGCGCGACATCGCCCGCGTCGTGTCGGAATCGACTGCCGAGGGCAGCCGCGCGATCAGCGAGCAATATGAGCGCGTGCGCGAAAACGCCGAGGACGAGAGCCGCCGCACCGCCGAGGCGATGCGCGCAATCTACGATCAGACCACCGGCGACACCCACGCGATGTTCACTGACGCCAACGAGCGCTTCGCCGAAGCGGTGCAGGGCATGAAGCAGATGGCGGCCGAGATGCAGCACGAGCTGGAAGCCACCCGCGCCGAATTGCATCGCGGCATCTTCGAGCTGCCGCAGGAAACCGCCGAGAGCGCGGCCCAGATGCGCCGGGTCATCGTCGACCAGATCGAGGCGCTGGCCGAACTCAACCGCATCGTCGCCCGCCACGGCCGCAATCTCGACGCGGTCGAGCCGCGCCGCTCGGCGCGCGAGGAGCCCGCGCTCACCATCAGCACCCGCAACGAGTCGCAGCGTACTGCCGTGCGTAACGAACGTCCCGAACGCCCCGAGCGCAGTGACGCCGGCGGCTTCGCGCCTGCGGCCCGCCGCGCCGAAGCGCCCGCGCTCAGCCCCGGCCAAAGCGGCGCCAACCGCACCGGCTGGCTCACCGACCTGCTCAGCCGCGCCTCACGCGATGAAGGCGACGCGGAGCGTGAATCGCCGCGCGAAACCTCGCGCGGTTCCGACGAGCGTACGCCCCGGCACAGCCTGGAGTCGCTCGACTCGCTGTCGGTCGACATCGCCCGCATGATCGATCACGACGCGGCCGCCGATTTGTGGGACCGCTACAAGCGCGGCGAGCGCAACGTGTTCACCCGTAGGCTCTACACCTTGCAGGGTCAGCAGGCCTTCGACGAAATCCGCAAGAAGTACCGCGCCGACCGCGAGTTCAAGCTCACCGTCGACCGCTATATCGGCGAGTTCGAGCATTTGCTCGACGAGGTCGCGCGCGACGACCGCGGCCAGGTGGTGGCGCGCACTTATCTCACCTCGGAAACCGGCAAGGTCTACACCATGCTGGCGCACGCGGCCGGGCGCTTCGACTGAGCGAGCTTTAAGTGGAAATGCAAAACGGGCGCCTTCGGGCGCCCGTTTTCATTTTAACACCGGCCGTTATTTCTTGTCTTTCTTCTTGTCGTCCGGCGGCGAGCCGCCCCAGATGATGCGGCTCGGGTTCTCGTCGAAGTGTTTCGCCGCCGTGCCGATGGTCGTTAGCGTCCGCGTGCCAGATGTCGTCAGCTTGCTGATGCCGACGGTGATCTCGGCGGTGCGCTTGTCCAGATTGTCGGCCAGCGTGCGGATCGAGCGCGCCGCCTCGTTGATCTCGCCGCCTTTGCCGTCGACCCCGCCGGTCAGGTTCTGCAGGCCCTCGGTGATCTTGTCGATGCGGTCGGAATTGTGCGCCAGCGCACCGGTAAAGGTGTCGATGTTCTGCAGGGCGTCGTGGAACGCCTTCTGGTTTTCGGCGATGAAATCGTCAAGCCGCTTCAACGTATCGCGCGCCGCCTGCGTGACGTCCGCGGTGGCGCCCGGCGGCGCGACCAGCAACGGCGGATTGTCGGCTTGGGTCTTGGCGCCGGCGACCGCGGGCTTGGACGCGCTGCCGCCCTTGAGCGACAGCGAGGCGATGCCGGTCAGGCCCTGGAATTCCAGGCCGATCTCGATGTCGGAGCGAATCGTCACCGACTTGTCGACCGACACGGTCGCGATCACTTCCTTTGGGCGCTGCGGATTGAGTGTGAGACCTGTAACCTCGCCGACCTTGATGCCGTTGAACAGCACCGAGGCGCCGGTGCGCAGCCCGGACACCGAGCCCTCGAACTGAACCCGATAGAATGCGCGTTCGCCGGTGCCGCCGATGTTCTCGAACCAGTAGACGAACGCGAACACGCCGAGCACGACCGCCAGAGTGAACACCCCGATTACCGTGTAGTTCGCTTTTGTTTCCATCGACCGCTAGACTCGCGCCGTTTTGTCATACTGGGAGCCTTCCCGCGACCGCTTACCGTGGAAATAGGCTCTCAGCCAGGGATGAGTGGAGGCCAACATCGTATCCATGGTGCCGGCAGCTATTATTTTGCCGTCGGCCAATACAGCGATCCGGTCGCACACCGTATGCAAACTGTCCAGATCATGAGTTACCATGAATACGGTCAGGCCCAAAGTGCGCTGCAAAGTGGCGATAAGTGTGTCGAATTCGCCCGCCCCGATCGGGTCGAGCCCCGAGGTCGGCTCGTCCAGGAAGACGATTTCCGGGTCAAGGGCCAAAGCGCGCGCCAGGGCCACGCGCTTGGTCATACCGCCGGACAACTCGGCGGGAAACTTGTCGCAGACACTGGCATCGAGCCCGACCATTTCGAGCTTGGCGACCGCCATCTCGTCGAGCAGATCCTGCGGCAAATCGAGATATTCGCGCACCGGAAATTGCAGGTTTTCGAGCACGGTGAGCGAGGAAAACAGCGCGCCCTGCTGAAACAGAATGCCCCAGCGCCGCTCGATCGCCTGCCGCTCAAGGTCGCTCGCAGCCTCCATGTCGGTGCCGAACACCTTGATGCTGCCCGCGCGCTTGCACAAAAGTCCAATGATCGTGCGCATCAGCACCGATTTGCCGGCGCCCGAGCCGCCGACGAAGCCCAAAATCTCGCCGCGATAGACGTCGAGATCGACACGATCGAGCACGACGTGCTCGCCAAAGCCGGCCACCACGCCGCGGACCTCGATCACGACTTCCTTGCTGCGCCTACCGTTGGCTTTTGCGGGTTCTTGCGCCATCGCTCACATCCCGATCGAGGCGAAGAAAATCGCGAACAGGCCGTCGAGCACGATCACCAGGAAAATCGACTCCACCACCGAGGCGGTGGTCTGCAAGCCCAGCGACTCCGCGCTGCCCTTGACCGCCAAGCCTTCGACGCAGGCCACCACGCCGATGATCATCGCCATGAACGGCGCCTTGATCATGCCGACCTCGAAGGTCTGCAGCGAGATCGATTCCTTGAGCCGCGACAGGAAAATATCGGGATCGATGCCGCCATAGAGCCAGCACACCAGCCCGCCGCCATAAAGCGCCGCCATCGAACCGAGGAAGGTCAGGATCGGCACGCCGATAATCAGCGCGGCGACCCGCGGCAACACCAGCACTTCTACGGGATCGAAGCCCATGGTGCGCAGCGCGTCGATCTCCTCGCGCATCTTCATCGAGCCAAGTTCGGCGGTGTAGGCGCTGCCCGAGCGGCCGGCGACCATGATGCAGACGATCAGCACGCCCAATTCGCGCAGCACCAGGATGCCGACCATGTCGACCACGTAGACGTCGGCGCCGAATTTGCGGAAATGGAAGAGGCCCTGCTGCGCGATGATGCAGCCGATCAGGAATGTGATCAGCAGGATGATCGGCACCGCACGCCAGGCGACATTGTCGAGCTGGTGCACCAGCGAGGTAAAACGGAAGCTGCGCGGATGCGTCAGCACCCGCAGACTGGTGACCGCAATCGCGCCCACCATATTGATCATCGAGGAAATCGAATGGCCGACGGCGAAGATATTCTCGCCGATCATCGCGACCGCATCGGCCATCTGGTTGTCGTGATGAGCCGGCGGCTTCGTCAGCTTGACGCCGTGCAGTTCGTCCATCAGCGCGCGGTAGTCGTCCTTGAGGCCGATGACTTTGGTGTCGCAGCCGCGCGACGAATAGACCCGCACCAGCCGCTCCAGCAGCCAGGCGCCGAAGGTATCGAGCCGCTCGACGCGGCCCATGTCGATATCGACGCGCTTGAGCTTGCCGGTGCGCCGGGTCTCGTCCTCGATCTGCGCCTCGAGGCTGCGCGCGTTCTCCGCGATCCAAGCGCCGGCGCCGGCGAGCTTGAGCTGCTCGCCTTGGGCGGTTCCTTCCAGCAGCGTGACGCTCATTCGAGCCAGCCTTTGACGAATAACCCTCTGATTTCGTTATCTTACCACGGCCTCTGGGCGGGTAAAACGACGACTATACTTGACCCCAGGCCGTGAACCTGTCGAGGGTTTGGCCTAATCCGGCCGCCATGGATACCCCGATTCCGTGACTCTTATCCTCACCTTAGCCACAGAAAGCTGGCCGATTGCAGGCTCTTTCGCGATCAGCCGCGGCGCCAAGACGCAAGTCCTCGTGGTGGTTGCCGAACTGGGCAGCGGCAATGCAGCAGACGAACGCGGTCGCGGCGAATGCGTGCCCTATGGGCGCTATGGCGAAAGCGCCGAAAGCGTCACCGCCGCGCTTGATGCGATGCGCCCGCAGCTTGCCGCCGGTCTCGACCGGATGGCCTTGCAGAAAGCGATGCCGCCGGGCGCCGCCCGCAACGCGCTCGATTGCGCGTTCTGGGATCTCGAGGCCAAACGCAGCGGCCGCCCGGTCCATGAGCTTGCCGGGCTGCCGGCCCCGCGGCCGCTGACCACCGCCTTCACGATCTCGCTTGGCCCGCCCGCCGCGATGGCCGAGGCCGCCAGGAATGCCGCCGGCCGAGCGCTGCTCAAGGTCAAGCTGGGCGGCAGCGATGGTGCAGATCCTGCGCGCATCGCCGCGGTGCGCGCCGCGGCGCCCGAGGCGACGCTGATTGTCGACGTCAATGAAGGCTGGAGCGAAACCAATTTGGCCGCCAATCTCGCGGCCTGCGCCGCCGCGAATGTGGCGCTGGTCGAACAGCCGCTGCCGGAGGCAGCCGATAGCGCGCTCAAGTCCTTCAAGCACCCGATGCCGATCTGCGCCGATGAGAGCGCCCACGGCCTCGCCTCGCTGGCGGCGCTCGCCGGCAAATACGACGCGGTAAACGTCAAGCTCGACAAGGCCGGCGGCCTGACCGAGGCGCTGGCCATGGCTGCGGAGACCGAGCGCCTCGGCCTTCCCGTCATGGCCGGCTGCATGGTGGCGACCTCGCTGGCCATGGCGCCGGCGGTGCTGCTGGCGCAGCGGGCGCGCTATGTCGATCTGGACGGGCCGCTATTACTGGCGCGCGACCGCCCCGATGGCCTCACCTACCGCGACAGCCAGGTTTTCCCGCCCGCCCCCGCTTTATGGGGCTAGCCGCCCCCTCGCCCCGACCAAGGCTGTGCCATTCTGGGAAGCCACTGTAGTTGTTCCCGAATTATGGCCGCTCTTGTGGTTAACCAAGTCTTTTCACTTTCCACCCCGTCGGCCTATACTTATGGTTAAGTTGTGTTAACGCGCCCACCTCAAAGGCGGGGCATCGGTAACGGGGACGGGGGTATGCGAAGTCGGGGCCTGTTGCTCTGTATCGCTTTGTTGGCGTCCGGCGTCACGTCGGCGTCCGCCACGATGCTGATCTCCGAAGACCGCGGCGGTCAGATCGGCCATTACCTGCAAACTTTCGCGGTGCTGCGCTCGAGCGGCGAGCGCGTCGTCGTCGACGGTGATTGCCTGTCGGCCTGCACGCTGGTGCTCGGCCTGATCCCGCAGGAGCGCATCTGCGCGACGCCGCGCGCACGTTTCGGTTTCCACGCCGCCTGGATGCCGGATGTCGACGGCCGCCCCGTCACCAGCCCGATGGGAACGCAGGCGCTGTGGAATATCTATCCCGGCAATGTGCGGAGCTGGATCAACCGGCACGGCGGACTGTCGCGCCACATGATCTTCATGCAAGGCCGCTCGCTCAGCGGCATCGTGGCGAGCTGCGACCAGCCGGCGCGGACCGCCAACGCCCCGTCACACCGCCGCTATACGGCCCGTCCGGTGCGCTACATAGCTAGCAACGCCGCCAGCGACCGCCGCTAACGCCATCGCCGCGTAAGCACGGGCGCCGAACGCGCCATACAGCCATCCCGACAGTCCGGTCGCCGCCGCCATCGCGGCGCCTTGCGCGATCGACAGATAACCTTGCGCGGTCGCGCTTTGGCCGTGAGGCGCGTGGCGCGCGACAAATCCAAGCGCGCCGAGATGCGTGGCGCCGAACGAGGCCGCGTGCAGCAATTGCAAGAACGGCAGCGCCGCCTCCGGCGGATTGAGCGCCATCGCGGCCCAGCGCAGCGCGCCGCCAACAGAGCCGATCATCAACAACGCGATCGGCTGCAACGGCAGCTTCCCTGAAATCGCAAACAGCACGATTTCCGCCAGCACGCCGAGCGCCCACAGCGCCGCGATGGCCGTGCCGTCGAGGCCAAGGCCGTGCCATTGCAGCGCCGAGAAACCGTAAAAGACCGCATGGCTTGCCTGAATCAGACTGGAGGCCGCCACCACCGCGATGAAAGCCGGATCGCGCAATAAATGCGGGCGCGGCGGCGCCGGCTTGGCCTGCGGCGCCGCGCCGGTGCTCATCGGCTCCAGCGCGAAGGCAGCCGCCGCGCTCAGCGCCGCTCCTGCCACGATCAGCCAAATAAAATAGCGCGCCGGGATCGTATCGGTGGCAAAGCCGGCGATGAACGTTCCGAGGATGAATGCCGCCGAGCCCCATAGCCGCACCGGACCATAGGCTCGGCCGCGCGCGGCCAGCCCTTTGAGCGCGTAGGTCTCGGAGAGCGGCATCACCGGCGTCAGCGCCAACGCGGTCAGGGCATAGACAATCAGGATTGTCGCCGCGCCGTCGGCAAAGCCGAGCAACGCGTAGCCGGCGGCGCCCAGACAGCTCGCCACCAGAATCGTCGCGCGCAGCGCATCGCGGGCGTCGGCCACGCGCGCGGCGACCGGGATAGCGATCATGCGCACGATCATCGGCGCCGCCAGCACCACGCCGATCATGCCGGGGTCGAGCCCCTTGGTGTTGAGCCAGACCGGAAAGAACGGCAACTGGATGCCGACCATCGTGAATATGGCGGCATAGAGCGCCGCTAGGCGCGACGCGAAACCGATCTTTATGTGGCTGAAAACCGGCATTTCCCCAACGTGGCTGGCCGAATCAAGCGCCCTGATTCATAAACGGCCTGTCACGGATTGCACATGACCCATGCGCCGCTGGCGCTGGCGGTGATCCCGCCGGAGTCGCTGAACGACGACGACTACCAAGCGCTCCACGACGTCTTGTCGGAGAGCGCGCGCGGCCGCGCGTTTCTGGCCGAATATGCCCGGCGCAACCGCAACGCCGATACCGAAGCCTTGCTCGCCGCGATCGAGCGCATCGAGGCGCGGCTCAGCGCCGACGCCTCCGCGGTGCAGCGGCTGCGCGACGATTTGCGCATGCTGCTGATCGCGATCCGCCTCGCCCGCCCCGAGATCGATGGCGCGGGGCCTGCGGCCAAAGCAATCAAGCTGTCGGCGCTGCTCGATCTGCTCGAGCGCCGCATCGACGCCATGTCGGAGGCAAAGCCGGCAGCCCTTGCGCCGCCGGATGAAGACGCGCTCACCGCGGCCCTTGCGGTGGTGCCGCCGCTCGACGAGCCGGAATTGCCGATCCCCGCCTCCGCCGGCTTCGAGCCGCGTTCCGTCGCAACGATCGAGAGCGCGCCGCGCGATCCGCTGGCGGCGCTGATGGCGCTGAGCGAAGACGAGCGTCTCGCGTTGTTTACTTGATCAGCTTTGCAAATAATACAGCGTCGACATTGCCGCCGGACAGAACGCCGACCACGACCTTGCCCCTGACGTCGAGCTTGCCGGCCAACAGCGCGGCAAGACCGATGGCACCGCCCGGCTCCACCACCAGCTTCAACTCCTGGAACGCGTAGCGCACCGCGGTGGCCACTTCGGTGTCGCTCGCGGTCAGGCCGGCGCCGATCAGTTCGCGATTGATTGGGAAGGTCAATTCACCCGGCGTATTGCTCATCAACGCGTCACAGATCGAGCCGCTCATGCGCGCATTGGCCTCGCGCCGCCCGCTCTGGAACGAGCGCAGCGTGTCGTCGAAGCCTTCCGGCTCGACGGTGTAGAATTTCGCCTCCGGCACCCGCGCCTTAACCCCGAGCGAAATGCCGGCCGCCAGGCCACCGCCCGAGGCGCCGACCACCACGATCTCAGGCTTGAGCAGAAGTTGGCCCAGGTCCTCGACGATCTCGCGGCCGATGGTGCCCTGGCCGGCGATGATCAACGGGTCGTCGTAGGGCGGCACCAAGATCGCGCCGCGCTCGGAGACAATCTTTTTGGCAATCGCCGCGCGGTCCTCGGTATCGCGGTCATACAGCACGATCTCGGCGCCCAGCGCCGCCGTGCGCTCGCGTTTCAAGCGCGGCGCGTCCGCCGGCATCACGATGGTCGCCGGCATGCCGAGCAGGCGGGCGGCGGCCGCCACGCCTTGCGCGTGATTGCCGGACGAATAGGCCACCACGCCGGCTGCGCGCCGCGCCTCAGGGATTGAGGAAATCTTATTGTAGGCGCCGCGGAATTTGAACGAGCCGGTGCGCTGCAGGGTTTCGGCTTTCAGGAACACGCGCGCGCCGAGCAGATCGTCGAGCACCGGCGCATTGATCAGCGGCGTGCGCACCGCGATACCGGCGAGCCGCTTGGCGGCGGCTTCGATATCGGCAAAGGAAGGAACAATTTTGTCGATAGCGCCCATGGGTCGAGGCTAACGCCGCGACGCCAACAGAGGCAAGGGCGATTGCCGCAGCAAAATCGCGAACGTAATATTTGACGTTCATAAAAACTTACAGGGGGAGACGATCCATGAAACCACGATACATCGTCGCTTTGTCGATTTCGGCCGGCATCGCAATCGGCGCCGCCCCTGTGCAAACGCTGCACGCCCAAGCCAAGCCGCCCGGGTTTGTCGTCGTCGAAATCGACGCCAGCGATCCGGACGCCTACGCCAAAGAGTTCTTGCCCTCGGCCGGCAAGGCTCTTGCCGCCGGCGGCATCAAATTCCTGGCGCGTGGCGGCAAGACAGAGGCGATCGAGGGAGCGCCGCCCGCCAAGCGCGTGGTCATCGGGCGGTTCGAAAGCCTGGAAAAAGCCATGGCCACCTACACCGGGCCGGCCTATATGGAAGCGCGAAAAATCGGCGACAAATACGCAAAATTCCGCATTTGGGCAGTCGAAGGCGCGGCCCAATAATTGTCACGGAGCAGCAAACAGCGGGGCCGCCGCACTCGGCGGCCTCGTTGGTTTCCAGGCCTATGCCGCGAGGGACGGCTTGCCGCGTTTGATCCTGGCGGCTTCGCCAACGTGTGTCAGGAATTTTTCCGCGCTGCCGGCCCAGGTCTTGCCAAGCGCGAAATCGCGGCAGTCCTCGCGCGCGCATTCCAGCGCTTCGAGGCAAGCACGTTGCAAATCTTCATCTAACCGACCGACCGGCGCCGCTCCGATCACGTCGCGCGGCGCCGCGGCCGGAAAGCCCGCGACCGGCACGCCGCTGGCCAAAGCTTCGAGCAATACCAATCCGAACGTGTCGGTACGGCTCGGGAACACGAACACGTCGGCGGCGGCGTAGATTTCCGCCAGCGCCTCGCCGTGGCGCGGTCCCAGGAACACCGCATCAGGATAGGCCCTGGATAGCTGGGCGCGCGCCGGTCCGTCGCCGACCACCAGCTTGGTGCCGGGTAGATCGAGTGCAAGAAACGCTTCGAGATTTTTTTCGACCGCGACCCGGCCGACGGTCAGGAAAATCGGCCGCGGCAGATCGAGCGTCACGGCGCGCGGCTTGAACAAATCCGCGTCGACGCCGCGCGGCCACAGTTTCACGTTCTTGAAGCCGCGTGTCGTGAGCTCAGCGCCAAGCGTCGGCGTCGCCGCCAGCACCGCGGCGCCCGCACTGTGAAACCGCCGCAGCCAGGCCCAGGTCACATCGCAGGTCCAGCGCTCCGGCACCGGCAGCCGCTCCGCCAGGTAATCGGGAAAGCGCGTGTGCAGGCTGCTGGTGAAAGACAAGCCGCGCCTGATGCAGACGCGCCGCACCGCATGGCCCAGCGGGCCTTCGGTAGCGATGTGAATGGCGTCCGGGCGCAGCCGGTCGAGGCGCCGCTCGACGTCGCCCGGCCCCGGCAATGCCAGCCGGATTTCCGGATAACTCGGCATCGGCAGCGTCCAGAACTCGCCGGGGCTGAGGAATTCCAGCTCGGCGCCGAGCGCGCGCGCCTCGCGCGCGACGTGGCCGAGCGTGCGCACCACACCGTTGACTTGCGGGTGCCACGCGTCGGTGGCGACCAGGATTTTCATGCGGCTCTTTGCTCGGCTTGCCCCGGCGCGACCTCGCTGTCCTCGCCGGTATGGATCCAGGTAATGATCTCGAACGTGCCGTCGTGGCCCTCGGCCACCGCCGTGCAGCTTTCGACCCAGTCGCCGCAATTGATGTAACGCAATCCGAAATCGTCGTGCATGGCGGCGGTGTGGATGTGGCCGCAGATCACGCCGTCGACATGATGATGCTTGGCTTCCGTCGCCAACGCCTTTTCGAAGGCGCCGATATAATTGACCGCGTTCTTCACTTTCAGCTTGGCCCACTTCGACAGCGACCAATAGGGCGCGCCGAAGATGCGGCGCATGGCGTTGAAGAAGCGGTTGGCGGTGAGCGCGAATTCGTAAGCCTTGTCGCCGAGCAGCGCCAGCCAGCGCGCCTGCGTCACGATGATATCGAACATGTCGCCGTGCACGACGAGATAGCGGCGGCCGTCGGCACCGGTGTGGATGGAATTCTCGACCACGTCGATGCCGCCGAAATGGGTGCCGTAATAGCCACGCAGGAATTCATCGTGATTGCCCGGAATGTAGATCATCCGCGTGCCCTTGCGGCCCTGCCGCAGCAGCTTCTGCACCACGTCATTGTGCGCCTGCGGCCAGTACCACGACGAGCGCAACGCCCAGCCGTCGACGATATCGCCGACCAGATAAATGACTTCGGCTTCGTGATGGCGGAGGAAGTCGAGCAGTCTCTCGGCCTGGCAGCCGCGCGTGCCGAGATGCACGTCCGAAATGAAAAGCGTGCGAAACCGTCGCGGGTCCGTCACGATGCGGCGAACTTTCTGCCGTTGATCATGGGCATCCGAATAGCAAGTTCGCGTCTCGGTTTTATGACGGTGCGATTAACCGTTCTTTAGGCCGCGGTACTCTGCGGCTCGCAGCGTCGGAACCGCACCAGCGTGTAGACTCCGAACGGCGGAACCTTGCGCCGCTCGATCAATTCGGCGCCGCCGTGACTTTCCGCCCAGGCCGCCAGCCGCGCGAACGGAAACTCCGGCCGCAAGCCGAGCGCATGCGCTTTCTTCGCCAGCAGCCGCTCGATCGCCGCCACCAGGCCGCACTCCGAGTAAAGATGATTGACTAACACAATCTGCCCGCCCGGCTTGAGCACGCGCGCGCATTCGCTCAGCACGCGTTCGGGATCGGCGACCAGCGTGATGACGAACTGTCCGACCACGCAATCGAAGCTGGCGTCGTCGTATCGCAAGTCGTGCGCATCCATCACCGCAAGGCCCTTCACGAACGGATAGCGCCCGCTTGCCGCCCGCCACCGCGCCCGCGCAATCATCGGTTCCGAGACGTCGATACCGCTGATCTCGGTCGTTTCGTCGTAATCGTCGAACGACAGCCCGGTGCCGACGCCAATCTCGAGAATGCTGCCGCCGACGTCGCGCGCTGCGCGCGCCGCCGCCCGGCGGCCGTTGACGAATACCGGGCCGCATAGCACGTCGTAGATCGGCGCCCAGCGGGCATAGGCTTTTTCCATCACCTGTCGGTCGGGGTCGCGCAGCATGGTTTCCTCGCGAATCGAACGCCTGCGTCCGAATTAGCAACCGATTGCTACAGTTGGGCGACACTCGCCGGCTCTTGACGCATTGCGACAGGACCATGACACTCGCGGCGAGGATGAATGCCGCATAAGAACAAGGGGGCAGCATGGATCTGGGAATTTCCGGCCGTAAAGCCATCGTTTGCGCGTCGAGCCGCGGGCTCGGCAAAGCCTGCGCGCGGGCGCTCGCTGAAGCCGGCTGCGAGGTCGTGATCAACGGCCGTGACGCCAAAAAACTAGAAGCGACGGCCGCCGAGCTCATCAACCTGACCGGCGGCAAGATCATCGCGGTCGCGGCCGATGTCGCCACGCCCGAAGGCCAGAAGGCGCTGCTCGCCGCCTGCGCCGCCCCCGATATCCTGATCAACAATAATGCCGGGCCGCCGCTGCGCGATTTCCGCGAGCTGACGCGCCAGCAGATGATCGACGGCGTGATCGCCAACATGATCGTGGCGATCGAGCTGATTCAGAAGGTGATCGGGCCGATGAGCCAGCGCAAGTTCGGCCGCATCGTCAACATTACGTCTGGCTCGGTGAAGGCGCCGCTCGCCGGCCTCGACCTGTCGTCCGGTGCGCGCGCCGGTCTGACCGCGTTTCTCGCGGGCGTGGCGCGCACCGTCGCCGACACGAACGTCACCATCAACAACATCCTGCCGGGCGCCTTCGACACCGACCGGCTGCGCAGCACGCTCAGCAAGGCGGCCGAGGCCAAGGGCAAGAGCATCACGCAAGTGACCGCCGACCGCATCGCGACCATTCCGGCGCGGCGCTTCGGCGATCCGGCCGAGTTCGGCGCGGTGGCGGCGTTCTTGTGCTCGGCGCAGGCCGGTTACATCACCGGGCAGAATTTGCTGATCGACGGCGGCAATTTCACCGGCGCTTTCTGACGCGCATAACGAAAAAAGCCGGCATTTCTGCCGGCTTTTTTTGTCGCGTTGCGCGAAGTCTATTTCGCCTTGAAGTAGCCCTGCTTGACCGGCTCCGGCGCCGGATCGTCCCAGCGATACCGCATCGACACCGAGATGATATCGATGTGCGAATCGGCGGTGCCGACATAAGCAACGCCGGTGAACCACGGATTGCCGGCAACGACGTTGATCGTCGTGCTCTTCACGAACAGATGCGAATAGGCGATGTCGAACGTCGTCTTCGGCGACCATTTATAGGTCGCGCCAACCGACGCCCAGTAACGGTCGTTGTCCGGCAACAGCGGTATGCGCACGTCATCGGTGATCGGCGACTTCTCGAAGCCGACGCCGCCACGCAAGGTCAGCATGCGATCCCAAGCGTACTCGGCGCCGACCGAGTACAACCATCCATCTTTGTACTGGAACGGCAGGGTGGTCGGCGCCGGGGCACCATTCACGACGGAAGTGCCGATCCGACTCCAGTTCGTCCACTCGACCGTGGCCAGACCGGTCCACTGCGACGTCAATTTCTGGCGCAGGCCGGCGCTGACGGTGTCGGGCAAATTGAGCGTGGTGCTCACGGGGAATACCGCGGGGACACCGGTAATTGTCAGCGAACCGTCGATCTTTTGATTGATGCCGGAACGGTAGCCAATACCGAGGGTCGTCGTGGGCGTCGGCGTCACGGTGACGCCGGCGGTAAATCCATAGCCCCAATCGTGGCCCGAAATTTCCGCAAGCGGTCCGACCGGACACGGCGCGGTAACGCAATGGCTGAGGTCGGCCTTGGCATATTGAATCTGCACGCCGACGCCGACGCTGACCATATCGCTGATGCGCCAGGCAAAGCTCGGCGTCGCGTTATAGGTTTTCAGGTAGGTGCTGCCGGCCGCGTATTGTGCGCCGGCCCACGAGTTCGGAAAGTTGACCGATAGGCCGAACGGCGAATTGACCGACATGCCGAGCCACATGTCCGGCCTGAACTGCCAGGAATAGTAGCTGCCCGGCACCAAGGCGTCCTGCGCGGTATTGCCGGTGCCACCCAAAACGGCGAAGGGGTTCGCGGCGCTCGAGTTGTTCGACGAATACGGCAAGATGCCGCTCAGCACTGTCTGGCTCTGGATGCCCGGCATCTGCGTCATGGTGGCCGGATTCCAGAACATCGCCGACAGATCGCCGCCCGCGGCGACGCCGGCGTATGACGAACCCTCACCCCAAGCACTCTGCTCGCGAACGGCGAAACCGCCGGCATTCGCGGCCGTGCTCGCGGCCAGCAATACGCCCGCCCCGACGCATCCCAAGAAAAGCGTTTTCACGCTGAATTTTGACATCGCCCCAGCCCCCGTTATTCGCTGCGCCCGTTCCGGCGCTTGCCGCCAGCATCGTGACTCCGGAGTCGGGTCGCGACAATGGGCCGCGGGCGGATTCCGCCCCACAAGCCGGAAATTGCACAAGAATTAGCCAGGTTGTGTCCGCTATGTCACAGCGCGCCGAGCGGAAAGCGCCGCCCCGGCAAGCCGGGAACGGGCGTTTATTCAAGGACTTGCGTGATCCCCCGCGATTTAAGGTCTCGACGCCGGGTCAGGCGGCGAGCCGGCCCAGGTCAACTCCGCGTGCGCGTGCTCGTGCTCGGGCTGCGCGACCTCGCCGAATTCCACGCCGATGCGCGTCGCGGTGCGCCAGATCACATGACACGGCGCGCGCACGTGATCGACCTCGACCACCAGCACGAAGTCGTCCGGAATTCCGATCTGGCTCGCCACTTCCAGGCAAGCTCCGGCCGGCGATAGATCGCGCACGCGGCAATCCAGGCCGCCATCGCGATTGAACCTGATGCTACCGGCTTTCAGCGTGCGATGACGCTGAGCCTTGCGTCTTTCGTCCATGACATCCTCCGTCACATTCTCCGTCACATTCGACGTCCGCACACACCCTACATAACGCCGCGCGGCCAGACGGTTTGGCCCGTACCTTTCATGATACGCGCGGCGGTTTAGCCGAATGTGAAATTGATCGTCTAAATACGACGGTTCGCGCTGGGATTTGCTAACCATATCAGTGCCGCGGAAATACGCATATTCCCCCGTGGCCTTGCATATTTTACTTTCAATTTACGGAACCTGTCCGCAGCGCGGCCTAAAATGCCATACGCGAGCGGGGGCTACGCTACGGGGACGCGCTTTACATTATGATGGATTGGCTTATCGGCAATTGCGACGTCTTCGGCCTGCCCTGCCAGAACTGGATGTGGGTGTTTGGCGTCGGCCTGCTGATTTACATCGCCGTGCTGGTCATCGCCGGGCGGCGGCGAACCGGCTGAGCGACTGGCGCGACGCGGCACGCGCGCCCATATTCGCCCGATGGCGCACCGTCCCTGCCGAACCGACACTGACCTGAAGAAAATCTGGCGGCTGCTGCTGCCCGGCACGCCGTTGCCGGCCTGCGACTCGTCGGAAGTCTCCGCCGGTGCAGCGCGCCCAGAGACTCACCAAGACGCAAAGCCGTCACGGCCCGATGAAGATCCGCGGCCGAAATTCGGCGCGCGCTGACGCGGCGGGTTATTTCCCCTTGCCGTCGCAACCCGAATTGTGGACCTTGCAGGCCGCGCGCCGCCCGGGCCCGGCCGTCGCCTCGCATTTTTCCAGCGCTTCGCGTTCGGCGCCGAGCAGATCTTCGCCGATCGCCCAGCCGACGCCGGGCGTGCCGTCCGCCGGATCCATGGCGACGGCGACGCATTGGTCGTGAAAGATCTTGATGATCCTGCAGAGCTTGCGCCGCTCGTCCGATTTTGTTTCCCGGCACCGCTCGAGCGCTTTTGCCTGCGCCTCGCCCGAGGTGTCGAAACGATAGGCCGAACCGTAGGCAAAGCCGCCCTTCACCACATCGTCCGGCAGCGCGATAGCGAGCGCGCCCTCGGCAGCGCCTGGCCTGGCGCCCACGGCCAAGCATCCGATGATCAGCGCGACACCCAGCAAATAGCGACGCATCGCCCCCCCTGCGCAGTGCGGCGGAAAACTCTGGCCGCCGGGCACAAGCGTAACAGCAATTATGGCGTGGGCAATATCCAATAATTTTCGCACACCCGTAGGGCGGACGCGCCCAGAAGCCCGAGCGCTCCCATGTCAACGCGACAACATGCTTTGCGTGAAGATGAGGATCAGAGCGATCACGATAAACGCTGCGAAAGCATCGCCCAAGACTCGGCCGATGCGCGCGGGATTGTCGTCGGCCGGATCGAAATACTGCATGGGATAGTCCCCGGGGTGCGGTCGCGCACGCTAGGAACTACTTGCCACGATGTCGCGTAAATTCCGCCTCAATATTGAAGCGCCAGGGAGATTGCCGCGTCAGCCTCGCAACAGCAGCACGATAATAACGATCACCAGAATCGTGCCGACGCCGCCGCCGTAATAATGAAAGGGCGCACCCAGATAGAAGCCCCCGCCGCCGAACAGAAGGACGAGAATAACCAATAAGAGAATCAGGCCCATCGTCTTGCTCCTATTTGAACTTCACGAACTCGATTTCACGGGTTTCGCATACCGGGCATTCAAACGTCCGCTTGTCGCGGGTCGGCCCATCGGGCTCAACCGACGCGAGCCACATCGGAAAGCCGCATGTGACACAAGCAGGCCGATCGATAGTCGTAGAATGTGACGGTGTCGTTTGATGCTGCGCCATCGTCTGGTTTCGCGCGGGGTGCCCCGCACAATGCAGGGGGGTGCACGATGCGGGGCTGGGATCAGGGTCAGAACCTAAATCCTCATCCGCTTACCGTTTCGCGTCTGTTCAATAAGGAACAGTTTGCGGCGGCGGCGCCATAACGACCGCCACGCTCATATTCAAATAAATCTTATTTCAAACGGATCTGTGGCCACCCTTGAGCCCGTCGCGTTACGGCCGCTGCTTGTTAGCAAACCGAATCCTGAGCCAGATCACGACGCCCATCAAGGCAAGCGCGGCGACGAAAACAATCAGAAAGGTCGTGGTGTCGAGGACCATGGGGCCACCTCGTTCAAGGCCCACACCATGCACCCATTAAGGCTGTTCGCCTAGGGCTTGAACCGCCGCCATGATACGGGTACTTGACAGGACTAAATACCTTGGGTATATATTCCTGCATCCTCGCTCGTGAGGGACGCTTCATGAGGCGTCATGCGAACGGAGCGAGGAGCGGCGCCCACGGGCAGGAGACGAACGCTGCACCCGGGCGGCGCCGGGGCTCCGCCCGGGGGCACTATGACCCCCTGCGAGGAGCTCGCTGACGGCCGGGGTAACTCCCGGTCAGAAAGCGCGGCCCGGCGCCAATAAGACGCTGCGATGGAGCGCCGAACGGCGCGCGCGTCTGCCGAGACGCGCTCATGCCGCAAGGCATGGATTGAACCAGGATGCGCCGCTCGGCGCTCCGTCACCTTGTTTATTTGAGGGGGAGAAAAGAGGGAATACGGCGTACCCGGCGCCGCAAAGAATACGGGCGCCGGCGCATGTCTGTCTCCCTTGCCCCCACCCCCACTGCCATCGCATGATCCGCCCCGACCTGCCTTTCACACGATTTCCAAAAACAAACGTTCAAGGGAGCAACCCGACATGAAACTCGTCCGCTATGGCGCGCCCGGCCGCGAAAAGCCCGGCATCATCGATGCCGACGGCAAGATCCGTGATCTGTCGAAAGTCGTGAAAGACATCGACGGCGCCATGCTGGCCGCCGGCGGCATCGCCAAGATCAAGAAGGCCAACCTCAAGCGGCTCAAAGTCGTCTCCGGCAAGCCGCGGCTCGGCCCCTGCGTCGGCGACGTGCGCAACTTCATCGCCATCGGGCTGAATTATTCCGACCATGCCGCCGAAGCCGGCATGCCGGTGCCGAAGGAGCCGGTGGTCTTCAACAAGGCGCCGAGCTGCATCTGCGGGCCGAACGACGACACTCAGATTCCGAAAGAGTCTTCCAAGCTCGATTGGGAAGTCGAACTCGGCATCGTCATCGGCAAGCGCGCGCGCTACCTCAGCAAGGAAAAGGCCAAGGACGCCATCGCCGGTTATTTCCTCGGCAACGACGTGTCCGAGCGCGTGTTCCAGATCGAGCGCAGCGGCGGCCAGTGGAACAAGGGCAAGAGCTGCGAGTCCTTCGGTCCGATCGGACCCTGGTTCGTCACCAAGGACGAGGTCAAGGATCCGCAAAACCTCAACATGTGGCTCGACGTCAATGGCGAGAAGCGCCAGCGCGGCAATACCCGGACCATGATCTTCGGCGCCGAATACGTGGTCTGGTACTGCTCGCAGTTCTTCGTCATGGAGCCGGGCGACATCATCATCACCGGCACCCCGCCGGGCGTAGGCCTCGGCATGAAGCCGTCGCCGGTGTTCCTCAAGGCCGGCGACGTCGTCACGCTCGGCATCGACGGTCTCGGCGAGCAACGCCAGAAGATCGTGCCGGCGAAAGCCTAAATGCGCACGCGTTCCAACGATAGAACAGGAAGGCAACGATGAGAAAATTAGGCCCCGCACTGGCGGCCGCGATCGGCCTGCTCGCGCTCGCATCGGCGCCCGCGCTGGCGCAAGACTGGCCGCAGAAACAAACGATCAGAATGCTGGTTCCCTACCCGGCCGGCGGCGGCACCGACGTGGTGGCACGTATCGTCGCAAAATATCTGCAGGAGCGGCTGCACCAGACCATCATCGTCGAGAACCGCGGCGGCGCCAACGGTGCCATCGGCCTGCAGGCGCTCAAGCAATCGGCGCCGGACGGCTACACCATGGAAATGACGTCCGACACGCCGCTGACGGTCAATCCGTGGATGTACAAGAACCTGCCCTACGATCCGCTGCACGACTTCATCCCGGTGACCACTGTCATCCGCCTGCCGTCGATGCTGGCGGTGCACCCTTCCCTCCCCGTGCACAACATCGCCGAGCTGATCGCGCTGGCGAAATCCAAGCCCGGCAGCCTCACTTACGCCAGTGCCGGCGTCGGCAATTTCAGCCATCTCGAGGCGGAGTTGTTCGCGCTGCAAGCGGGCATCAAGCTGGTGCACGTGCCCTATAAAGGCACCGGCCCGTCATCGCTCGGGATGATGAGCGGCGAAGTGCAGATGGGATTCAACAACGTCTCGACGCTGCTGCCTTACGTCAAAGCCGGCAAGCTGGTCGCGCTCGCGGTTCTCGAGCCCAAGCGGATGCCGGAGTTGCCGGATGTGCCGGCGATCGCCGAGACCATTCCCGGGTTCGAGATGGCGCCCTGGCTCGGCATCATCCTGCCGCTCGGCACGCCGAAGCCGATTGTCGATCGCCTGACCAAGGAAACGCTCGCCGTGATGGCCGACCCCGCCGCCGTCAAACAGTTCACCGATCAGCAATTGGTGGTGATGACGCTTGAGGGCGACAAGTTTTCCGCGCTGATCAAGAAGGATTACGACAAGTGGGAGAAGGTCATTAAGGCCGCGGGCATCAAGCCGCAAGAATAACAAAATAGGATACGCAATAAAAAAGCCCCGGGCACCAGGCCCGGGGTTTTCGTTATTGGATCGTGTCGGCGCGGCGATCAGAAGCGATAGTTCACGCCCGCGCGCACCAGGCTGCTCTTGAAGCTGACGCTGGTGCCGCCGACGCTGCAGCTGCCGCAGCTGAACGAGCCGAGATCGACGTAGAGATATTCGGCCTTGACCGACCAGTTGCTCCAGAGCGCGTATTCGAGACCGGCACCGGCGGTCCAGCCGATCTTCATTTTGCTTTCCGAGCCGAGCGCATCGGTGGCTTTGATGTCGCCGCCGGCGCCGCCGGCGGTGATGTAGGGCAGCCAGCCGCTCCAGCCGGCGTAACCGAGCCGGCCGCGCACGGTGGCGAGCCAATCGTTCTTGGTTTCGCAGGAGCCGGCTGCGCAAGCCGAGTCGCCCTTGATGTTCGACCAGTCGACATCGCCTTCGACGCCCCACAGCCAGACCCCAGTCTGGAAATTATAGCCGAGAGTAAGACCGGCAACCGGTCCCTTCGGGCTGATGCCTGCCGCCGGCACATCCCAGTTCGATGTGCCGAAGCCGTAGCCGGCGTTGAGACCGACGTAGAAGCCGCTCCAATTCGCATAGACCGGCTCGCTATAGGACGGCGCCTTGTACGGCTGCCGCAAATCCGCCGCCTGTGCGGCGAGCGGCGCGGCCAGCAGGACGACTGCGGCGATGCCGGTTCGGATCAGTGTGCTTTTCATTGGTGTCGGCCCTTTGACTACGGTGTGTGTTGCAACCAGTTGCAAGATGAACGCGCGACCGCGCATCCGTCCGAATGCGTGTGGGCCCTATCAAGCCTGGGAATCGTTAAAGGCTGGTTAACCATAAGAGCCCGCGTACGATGGGCTCATATGTGTTGCGGAAAAGACTCAGTCAGACGCCGCGCGCCCGCAATACCGCTTCGATGGAAATCCGCGACCACGGCGCGCTGCGCTCGCGGAAAGCCCCGTAAGAGGCTGACACCTTGCCGTTGAGGTCGCTGCGGACGGCAAAGCCGAACATGATATCGTGCGCCTCCTTGCGCGCGGCTGCCACCAAGTCGTCCGGAAAGGCGGCGAGCGTCACGCCGTGATCCTTGACCAGCGATTCGAGGGCCTGTGCGTTGAGCCGCTCCATCTCGGCGAGCGCGTAATTAGCCTCCGTAGCGCAGGCATGCGCGACGATCGCCTTGAGTTCGTCGGTCAGCGTATTCCAGACTTTGAGCGCGACGATGCATTCGCCGGTGCCGTTCGGCTTGTTGAAGCCGGGATAATAATAGAACGGCGCGACACGATAGAGCCCGAGCGCGATGTCGGTGCCGGGCCCGACGAATTCGGCGCCGTCGAGCACGCCCGATTGTAGCGAGGTGAGGATTTCCGCCGGTGGCGTGGACTGCGGCGTGGCGCCCAGCCGGCGATAGACTTCGCCGCCCAAGCCCAGCGCGCGCAGCTTGAGCCCGCGCAAATCGGCAAGGCTTTTTATTTCGTGGCGGAACCAGCCGCCCATGCAGACGCCGGTATTGCCGGCCATGAACGGCTTGACGCCGAACGGCGCATAAAGTTCGTCCCACACGGCCTGCCCGCTGCCGGCCTCGATCCATGCGACGTGCTCGGACGGCGTCAGCCCGAACGGCACGGTCGTAAAAAACGCCGCTGCCGGCATTTTTCCCTGCCAGTAGAACGATGCTGAGTGGCCGATATCGGCAACGCCGCCGCCGACCGCGCCCAAGACTTCGAACGCCGGCACCACTTCGCCCGCTGCATAGACGGTGATGTCGATGCGCCCGCCCGACAGCGTGCGGATGCGCTCGGCGATCCGCTCGGCCGACATGCCCGGCCCCGGCAGCCGCTTCGGCCATGACGTGACCATGCGCCACTTCGCGGTTTGCGCGCGCGCCACCGCCGGCGCGGCAATGAGGCCGGCAGCAGCCGTGCCGAGGAAGATGCGTCGCGTTGTCATGGCTCACTCCATTCGCGGTAGAAATGATGCAGCGGCCCGTGGCCGTGTCCGACCTGCAAAGCATCGGCGTTGGCGATCGCCCCGGTCACGTAAGCCTTGGCTTCCTGCGCCGCGGTGATGAGATCGCGGCCCTTGGCCAGCCCGGCGGCGATCGCCGACGACAGCGTGCAACCGGTGCCGTGGGTGTTTTTGGTGGCGATGCGCTGGGCCGACATGCGCACCACTCCGCCCTGCCCGATCAGAATATCGACGCTTTCATCGCCGTCGCCATCGCCGCCTTTGATCAGCACATTGCGCGCGCCGAGCGACAATATCTCGCGCGCCTGCACTTCCATTTCATTTTCATTGCGCGCGAGCGAGGCGCCGGTGAGCGCGGCAGCCTCCGCCAGGTTGGGTGCCACCACCAGAACAAACGGAATGAGTTCGCGGCGCAGCGCCGCGATCGCGTCGTTCGCCAACAGCCGGTCGCCCGAGGTCGCGACCATCACCGGGTCGAGCACCATATTCTTGGCGTGATGGCGCCGCAGGCCCGCCGCCACCGCCTTGATCGCCGCCACCTGCGACAGCATGCCGATCTTGACCGCCGCGATATCGAGATCGGAAAATACCGCGTCCATCTGCGCGCTGATGAAATCGCCCGACACGTCGTGAATGGCCGTGACGCCTTGAGTGTTCTGCACGGTCAGCGCGGCGATCACGGAGGCACCATAGACTTCGAGCGCGGCAAAGGTCTTGAGATCGGCCTGGATGCCGGCGCCGCCGCTCGGATCGGAACCGGCGATGGTGAGCGCAATCGCGGTCATGGCGCCCGCCGATTGAGCGCGCCGTCCACGGCGCTGCGCAAATCCTGCGCGGCTTGCGCCGGGTCGCCGGCAAGCGACAGCGCCGAGATCACCGCCACACCATCGGCGCCGGCGTTGATCACCGCGGCTGCGTTGCCGGCATTGATCCCGGCGATGGCGCAGATCGGAATTTTCTTATCGCGTGCTCGCACCGCCTGCACGATGGCACGTAATCCATCGATGCCAATCGGCGCCGAGGTGTTGTCCTTGGAGGTCGTGCCGTAGACCCCGCCAATCGCGACGTAATCGAGATGTTCAAGCGGCGCGTCTTGCGCCTGTTGCACGGTCTTGATGCTGAGCCCGATGATGGCGGTGCGGCCGAGTAGCAGCCGCGCGTCGGCGGGAGACATATCGTCCTGGCCAATGTGAACGCCGTCGGCTTCCGCCGCGAGCGCGACATCGACGCGGTCATTGATCAGCAGCGGCACGCCCGCCGGCTCGAGCACGCCACGCAACGCGCGGGCCTCGCTGACCATGGCTCGTGTTGAACCATGCTTGTCACGCAGCTGCACCAATGTGGCGCTGCCGGCGATGCGCGCCGCCAGATCGCCAAGCGTACGACCGCCGGCTACGGCGGGATCGATCAGCGCATAGAGCCGAAGATCGACGTCCATCAGGTGACCTTTGCGTGCTCGATGAGAGTTGGCCCATCAAGATTGTGCAGCGTATCGATGATCGCGACCGCGAAGCTGCCGGGACCTTCAGCCTTTTCGGCAGCCAATTCGCCGGCGACGCCAATCATGACCAACGCGGCCGCAGTCGCGCGCCAGGCGTCCGGTTCGACGACGAGACACGCCGCGACCAGCGCCGAGGCGGCGCAACCCATGGCGGTGACCTTGGCCATCAGCGCATGCCCGTTGGCGATGGTCGCAAGCCGCTCCCCGTCGCCGATCAGATCGGCCGCGCCCGACAGACCGATGACAGTTTTTGTATCGCGCGCATAGGCCGCGAGCGTTTCTTGAGTCGGCGTGCTCCCGGACAAAGCGAGAAATTCGGGGCCGTTGAGCCGTACCGCTTTGGGTGCGCTCTTCATCAGCGCCTGGGCGAAGACAGCGCGCGGGATACTGCGGTCGACGAACACTGGATCGAGCACCCAGGGCAGGTTCCGCCGCGTAGCGGTTTCCACCGCCATCGCGGTTGCCTCGCGCCGCTCGCGGTCCAACGTGCCGAGGTTGACCAGTAGCGCATTCGCCCCGGCAACGAACGGCCCGATCTCGTCGACCGACAGCGTCATCGACGGCACAGCGCCCGCGGCAAGCAGTACGTTGGCGGTGAAATTCTGCGCAACGGCGTTGGTAATGCAATGGACGCGCGGCGCGCGCGCGCGCAGCCGGTCGAGCAACGCGGACGTAATTTGCGGCACGTTGTCGTGCATTGCGGTCTCGGACTGGCGCATCTCATCTCCCTCCGCCGGCATGACCCGGATCAGGTTCGTTGGGTTGGCCTTCAGAAGGCCTCTCAGCCCGGCAAATGCCGGACACCCCACGAGATTGCTGCTGAAATAACTAGTCCGCGCAAAGCTCCAAGGCAAGGCCGCCTTGCCATGGCTGCGGGTTTTTGCTGCATTGCGGGCCGGCGCATGATCCCGAAAAGTGGCCACCGGTTTCCGGTCAAGATCGTGCGCAAGCAAAAAGGCGGATCGCGATGACCCCGTTCTTCGTCCAGATCAAATGCGAGCTCGGCAAATCCTATCAGGTGGCCAACGAGCTGGCCGAATCTGAGATCGCCTCCGAAATTTACTCGACCGCCGGCGACTATGACTTGCTGGTGAAATTCTACGTCGAGGCCGGCACCGATATCGGCCACTTTGTCAACGAGAAGGTGCAGTGCCTAGCCGGCATCAAGGACACCCACACCATCATCACCTTCAAGGCGTTCATGGGCTAGATCTCCGGCCGCCGCGGCCCTTCCGCCTCGCGCGCGCGCTTGAGGCCGATCTGGCGTTCGCGCCAGATCACAAACAGCCCGGCGCCGGCGACGATGACCGCGCCGATATAAACGAGCCCGCTCGGCAATTCGCCGAACACCCAATAGCCGAGCAGCAACGCCCACAGCATCGAGGAATAATCGAATGGCGCCACCACCGAAGCGGTGGCATGGCGGTAGCTTTCGGTCAGAAAAATATGCCCGATGCCGCCGAAGATGCCCATCGAGACCAGCATGACGAGCTCGGAGGCGGTCGGCGTATGCCAGGCAAACGGCAGCGTCACCGCACCGGCGAGCGCAGTAACAAGCGAGAAATAAAACACGATCGAGGACGTGGTCTCGCTTTGCGTAAGTCGCCTGGTCTGGATCACCGTGCCGGCATTACAGAACGCGGAAACCAGCGCGAAGATCGAGCCGACCGTCGCCGCCGCCATGGCGCCCGCGGCCGCATAGTGCTTGACGTCGAAATGCGGGATCAGCATCACGATCACGCCGGCAAAACCGACCAACACCGCCGTCCAGCGATAGACCCGCACGCGCTCCTTGAGAATGATGGCCGCGAGCACGACCGTGATGAGCGGAGAGGCAAACGATATTGCGGTCGCATCGGCCAGCGGCAGCCGCGTCAGAGCCGAGAAATTGGTGAACATGCCGCCGACGCTGAGCGCACCGCGGCCAAGCTGCCCGAGCGGCCGGCTGGTATAGACCGCGCTCGCCAGCTCCCCGCGATAGGCATAGATCAGCAGCACCGGCGGGATCGCACAGGCGCTGCGAAAGAACACCAGCTGCCCGACCGGCGTGACGTCGCTCAACTGGCGCACCAGCGCCGACAGCGCGGCAAACAACAGCGCAGAGATGAGTTTGAAGCCGATGGCCTTGAGGAGATTCATCGGGCTTGGCTTATACCAGCCCGCGCCACTCTCGATACGGCGGGCAGCGAGTTATTCCGGCTTCTTTGGCAGCGCTTTGCGGCCTTCAACCGCCGGCAGCGACTTGATGTAGGTCGCAATCGCGGTGCGGTCGGCGGCGGTCAATTGCGAGGTATTGCGCACCACCTCGACCATGCTGCCGCCCACGCTGTCGGAGTCCGGCGTCATGCCGTCTTCGAGCGTGCCGGCGATGTCGGCTACCGACCAGTTCATGAGCTTGAACTGGGTGATGTTGGGAACGCCGCCCTGACCGTCGGGGCTTGGACCGCCGGTGAAGCGCAAACCGGAGACGATGCCGCCGAGTAAATCGCGCGGGGAATGGCATTCGGCGCAGTGGCCCGGACCGTTGGCGAGATAGGCGCCGCGATTCCACTCGGCCGATTTCGACGGATCGGGCGTAAATGGCTTGCCGTCGAGGAAGAGCAGTTTCCAGCCACCGAGCGTGCGCCGGATGTTGAACGGAAACGGTATGTCGTGATCGCGGACGCGGCCTTGCACCGCCGGCAGCGTCTTTAGAAAGGCAAACAGATCGCGCAGATCGTCAAACGACATGTGCTGGTAGGACGTGTACGGGAATGCGGGAAAGAGGTGCTCGCCCGACGGCGAAGTGCCCTTGGTCATGGCGGTGACGAATTGCGCCTCGCTCCAGCTCCCGATGCCGTCCTTCGGATCGGAAGAAATGTTGGGAGCGTAGAATGTTCCGAAAGGCGAGCCCAATCCGAACCCGCCGCCAAGTCTGGTCTTGTCCGGCTGCTTTGGCACCGCATGGCAGGAAATGCAGCCACCCGCGTAAAACATCTCCTTGCCGTTGACGAGGTCCGGCGTATGCGGGCCGAGTGCACTCGCCGGCACTATCTGCGGAATGGTGAGGTACCAAAACGCGGCAAAGCCAAGAATGCCGGCGGCAACCGCCAGAAAGAAAAGCTTACGCAGCATCGTGATCGTCTCCCGGCACGGCGGCGATCCTAGACTTTTGCGTCGAGCACGCAAAGCGAAAGGCGGCGCACCCTCACGGGTTGCCGCCCCTCACACGTCGGCGGATCGCCGATGAAACTCAGCTTTTCTTGATACGGTAGGTTTCGTGGCAGCCGCCGCAATCCTTGCCGACAATGGCCATCGCGGCCTTGAGGCTGTCGAGGTCCTTCACCGACGCTGCCGCCGCCTTGGAGTCCTCGCCGAATTTGACGAATTTGGCCTTGAAGTCGTCCATGCTTTCCCAAATCTTCGGCGAAGCGGCGGTTTCGCCGCCGGTCGTTGAATTCGGCGGGAACAGACTTGACATCTTGGCCGCGGCATCCTGGAAGGTCGCAAACGCCTTCTGTGCGGCGGCGAGATCAAACGGCGCCTCGCCCTTGGCCATCTTCGACAGGCCGCCCGCAGCCTGCCCGTTGGCCTTCATCAGCGCCTTGCGCGCGGCGATCGGATCCTGCTGAGCAACGACCGCCGTCACACCAAAGGCGACAACGGCAAGCGTCGCGAGCGCGGTAGCAAATTTCATGAAGTTCTCCCTGGCACCCGGTTTATCCAGTCTTCGGCAAACACCAGCCCCTCTGGCTTATTCCCGGCGCCGCATCGGAAGCGCAAGCCGAGGCTACTCGATCACGAATTCGTGATAATATAAGCCTCAGGCTTCATTAGTATTTTTGGCATTATCGATCGCCGCCCAAACCCGCTGCGCAGTCGCAGGCATGTCAACGTGGCGGATACGATGGCTGCGCCAGAGCGCATCGACCACCGCATTGATCACCGCAGGACAGGAGCCGACGGCGCCGGCTTCGCCCGCGCCTTTGACGCCGAGCGGATTGTTCTTGCACGGTACATTGCGCGTCTCGAATACGAAGTCCGGTGCGTCGGCGGCGCGCGGCATGGCGTAATCCATGAAGCTTGCGCTGAGCAATTGTCCGGACGCCAGATCGTAAACCGTGTCTTCCATCAGCGCCTGTCCGATGCCCTGCACCGCACCGCCATGCACTTGGCCGGCAAGCATCAGCGGATTGAGCGTTGCGCCGAAATCATCGACCACGACGTAATTCAGAATCGCAGTCGCGCCGGTCAATGGATCGACCTCGACTTCCACGATGTGCGTGCCGTTCGGAAAAGTCGGCATTTCAGTACCGAACTGGTTCGACGCGCTCAAGGTCTCGGGCTTGGCCTGCGGATGGGTCGCCAAATCGGCAAATGAAATAACGCGGTCGGTGCCAGCGACCCGAATTGCGCCATCGGCGATTTCCAAATCGGTCGCCGCGGCCTCGAGCACGTCGGCAGCGAGCTGCTTGAGCTGTTCGGCCAGCGTCTTGGTAGCGCGGTCGACGGAGACGCCGCCGACCGGAATCGAACTCGAGCCGCCGGTGCCGGCGCCGGTCGCAATAGCGTCGGTGTCGCCCTGCACCACGCGCACGCGCTCCGGCGGCAGATCGAGCCGCTCGGCGACGAGTTGCGCGTAGGACGTGGCATGGCCCTGCCCGGTCGATTGCGAGCCGATCAGCACGGTGACGCCGCCGTCGCGATCGAGCCGCACGTTTGCCGTTTCCGGTCCGTTATTGCCGCAGGCTTCGATGTACGTCGCCATGCCGATGCCACGCAGCTTGCCGGCGCGCCTTGATGCCGCGGCACGTTTGTTGAAACCTTTCCAGTCGGCGATTTCCTGCGCGTGCGCCATGACGTCGGCGAAATCGCCCGAGTCGTAAACTTTGCCGGTCGGCGTCGTGTACGGCATCGCCTTCGGCTTGATCAGGTTCCTGCGCCGCAACGCGTCCGGCGCGATATCGAAGTCGCGCGCCGCCGTATCGACCAGCCGTTCGATCAGATAGGACGCTTCCGGCCGCCCCGCGCCGCGGTAGGCATCGACCGGCACCGTGTTGGTGTAAGCCGCGCGCAAGCGCACATGCGCTGCCGGAATATCGTAGGCGCCGGTCGCCATGCCGACGCCGAGCCACGGGATGTAAGGCCCGTAGCACGACAGATAGGCCCCCATGTCGGCGACGATATCGAGTTCGAGCGCCAGGAAGCGTCCATTATCGTCAAGTGCCAGCTTGGCGCTGGAAATATTGTCGCGGCCATGACTGTCGCCGAGAAAATGTTCGCTGCGGTCGGCTACCCATTTCACCGGCTTGCGCAGGCGCTCGGCAGCGACCGCGGCCAACGCATATTCGCGATAGGGAAACAGCTTGGTGCCGAAGCCGCCGCCGACATCGGGCGTGATCACGCGCATACGGTCGGGCGGGATCCGCAACACGTCGTTGCAGATGATGTCGCGGATGATGTGGCTGCCCTGGCTGCCGAGCGTGAGCGTGTAGCGCCCGCCGTCGTATTCCGCGATCACGCCGCGGGTATCCATATAATTGGTCACTAGCCGCTGGTTGATAATGGTGAGTTCTACGGTCTTTGCCGCCTTCGCAAACACCGCCTTGGTCGCCGCGGCATCGCCGGCCGCGGTTTCGAAAGCAAGATTGTTCGCGCGGTCGCTCCATACCTTCGGCGCGCCGCTGCCAAGCGCGGCCATGGCGCCGATCACATGCGGCAGCGGCTGCCAGTCGACAGTGACCGCCTCGGCGGCATCCTTGGCCGCAGCCAGACTGTCGGCGACCACGAAGGCGATGGCATCGCCGACGTGTCGCACGATGTCTTTGGCAAGGATCGGATAGACCGGAACCTTGATGTCCACGTCCGGCAGCACGCCGGGTGTCGGCAACGGACCGAGCCCGGCAATGTCGGCGGCCACCAGCACCAGCCGCACGCCCGGCATCGCACGCACGCGGTCGAGGTCATGGAAACTAAACCGCGCATGCGCATACGGCGAGCGCAGCATCACCGCGTGCAGCGCCGCCGCCGGCGCGAAGTCGGCGACGTAACGGCCGGCGCCGCGCAGCAGGACATCGTCCTCCTTGCGCGTGAGCGGCTGCCCGAATCCGAATTTCATCGTCATCGTTTTGCCGGCCGCGGTTGCTCGCGCCGTTGCGCCAGACGCAGCGCGATCCAGCGTGAAACCACGTAAAACACCGGCGTGAAGATAAGTCCAAAGGTGGTGACGCCGATCATGCCGGAGAACACCGCGGTGCCCAGCGTCTGGCGCATCTCGGCGCCGGCGCCGACCGCCCAGACCAGCGGCGTCACGCCCAGGATAAAGGCGAGCGAGGTCATCAAAATCGGTCGCAATCGCAAATGCGCCGCCTCGACCGCGGCGGCGAAGCGGTCGCGGCCGGCGTCTTCCAACTGCTTGGCAAACTCCACGATCAGGATGGCGTTCTTGGCCGCCAATCCGATCAGCACGATAAAGCCGACTTGGGTGAGAATATTGTTGTCCTGCCCGCGTATCACCACGCCGACGATGGAGGCGATCAGGCACATCGGCACGATCAAAATTACCGCCAGCGGCAGCGTAAGGCTCTCAAATTGCGCCGCCAGCACCAGAAACACGAACACCACCGCCAGCACGAAAGCAAAAACGGCGGTGCTGCCGGCGCGCAATTGCTGGAACGCGAGCGTGGTCCACTCGTAGGAGAAGCCCTCCGGCAGCGTTTCGGCCGCGAGCTTCTCCATGATCTTGATCGCCTGGCCCTGGCTATAACCGGGCGCCGCCGAGCCGTCGAGTTCAGCCGCCGGATAAAGATTGTAGCGCGGCACGCGGTACGGTCCGGTGATGGTCCGCACCGTGGTGAAAGCGCCGAGCGGCACGGTGTCCCCGCTGCTGTTACGCACCCGGATTTTGAGAATGTCTTCGGTGTTGCTGCGGTCGTTGGCCTGCGCCTGCGCCACCACGCGATAGGTGCGGCCGAACAGATTGAAGTCGTTCACATAGGCCGAGCCGAGATAAATCTGCAGCGCGGCGAATACGTCCGGGACGTTGATGCCGAGCAATTGCGCCTTGACGCGGTCGATGTCGAGATAAAGTTGCGGCGTGGTATTTTCAAACAGCGAGTAAACCTGGGTCAGCCCCGGTGTTTGCGCGGCCTTTCCCATCATCGCGTAGACCGCGCCCTGCAAGGCCGGCGAACCGCGCCCGGCCCGGTCCTCGACCATCATGCGGAAGCCGCCGGCATTGCCGATGCCCGACACCGGCGGCGGCGCGGCGACGAAAATGAGCCCGTCCTTGATCGCCTGCAACTTCATGAACAGCTGGCCCTGGATCGCGGCGGCGGATTGCTGCGGATCGGCCGCACGCTTCTCGAACGGATCGAGCGTGACGAAGACGGCACCGGAATTTGGCGCGTTGGTGAAGGTGGCGCCGGAAAAGCCCACGATGTTCACCGCATGCGCGACGCCGGGCACCTTGAGCGCGATCTCCACCGTGCGCCGGTTGACGTCGTCGGTGCGCGCCAGCGAGGCCGCCGGCGGCAACTGCGTGATGATGATGAGATAGCCCCGGTCGAGTTGCGGAATGAAGCCGATCGGCGTCTTGCGGAATTCGTTGAGGCCGAAGGCGATGACGACGGCGTAGACCACGAGCATCAGCACGGCGATCCGCACCAGCTTGCCGGACAGCCAGCCATAGCCGCGCGTCAGCGCGTCGAAATAGTGGTTAAAGTAGTCGAAAAACCTGTGAATCGGCTTGCTCCACCAATACTCGTTCTCCGCATCGGTATGCGGCTTGAGCAACATCGCGCAAAGCGCCGGCGACAGCGTCAGCGAGACGATCAGCGAGATGATGGTCGCGCCGGCGATGGTGAGTGCGAATTGCCGGTAGAACTGCCCGGTAATACCGGTGATGAAGGCTGATGGAATGAACACCGACGACAGCACCAGCGCGATCGCGATCAGCGCCGCGCCGACCTCGTCCATGCTTTTGACCGAGGCGTCATGCGGGCTCAAGCCCGCCTCGATATTGCGCTCGACATTTTCCACGACAACGATGGCGTCGTCGACCACAATACCGATGGCAAGCACGAGGCCGAACAGTGACAGGTTGTTGAGCGTGAAGCCGAACACCGACATCACGAAAAACGTGCCGACCAGCGACACCGGAATGGCGACAATCGGGATGATCGCCGCCCGCCAGGTCTGCAAGAACAGAATCACGACCAGCACGACCAGGATGATCGCCTCGCCGATGGTGGATTCGACCGCGTCCACCGACTGCTGAATGAACTGCGTCGGGTTGTAGACGATGGTGTATTTGAGCCCGGGCGGGAATCGCTTGGACAAATCCTCCATGGTCTTCTCGATCGCGGTCGCGGTGGACAGCGCGTTCGAGCCGGGCCGCTGGAATATCCCGATCGCGATGGCAGGGTCGAGATCGAGATAGGAATTGGTCGAATAATCCTGCGCCGCCAGTTCGACTGTTGCGATATCCTTCACCCGCACGATCGCATTGGCGGTCTGCTTGACCACGATATTGCCGAACTCGTCCGGGTCGGCGAGCCGTCCTTGCGTCTGCACCGAAATCTGGAAGGCGCCCGGCTTGTCGACCGGCGGCTGGTTGAGCACGCCGGAGGCGACCTGCACGTTCTGGCCCTGCAACGCCGTGACGACATCGTTCGCGGTCAGGCCGACCGATTGCAGCCGGTCGGGGTCGAGCCAGATCCGCATCGCGTAGTCGCGCGCGCCAAACACGATGAGCGAGCCGACGCCGTCGACGCGCGTGACCGCGTCGGAGATTTCAAGCGTCGCGTAATTGGAAATGAACAGCGTGTCGCGCGATTTATCCGGCGAATAAAGATGGACGACCATCATCAGGTCGGGCGAGCTCTTGACGACCGTAACGCCGATATTGCGCACGTCGGCCGGCAGGCGTGGCTCCGCGATGGCGACGCGATTCTGCACCTGCACCTGCGCGATATCGAGATTGGTGCCGATGTCGAAAGTGACCGAGATCGTGAACCGCCCGTCCGCCGTCGAGTTCGACGACAGATAGATCATATTCTCGACGCCGTTGATCTGCTGCTCGATCGGCGTCACCACCGTGGAGGCCACGACGTCGGCGCTGGCGCCGGGATACTGGCCGGTGACTGTAATGGTCGGCGGCGCGATCTCGGGATATTGCGCAATCGGCAGCCGAAAAAACGCGACGCCGCCGAGGATCACGAACACAATCGAGACCACAGAGGCGAAAATCGGCCGGTCGATGAAGAAGTGCGAGATACGCATCGGTTTCGGCCAGCGCTATTTCGGCTTCGGCGGCGAACTGGCGCCCTGCGCCGGCGCGGCGGCGCCAGGCTTGGCCTCTTCCTGCGGCGTGACATTCTGGCCCGGACGCGCGCGCATCAAACCGTTGACGATCACGCGGTCGTCGCGAGCGAGCCCGTCCTTGATGATCCGCAAGCCGTCGCTGGTAGTTTGGCCGAGCGTCACGTATTTCGAGACCACCGTATTGTCGGCGTTGACCGTGAGCACGAATTTCTTCGCCTGCTCGGTGCCGATGGCGGCGTCCGGCACCAGCAGGGCTTCGTAAAGCGGCGAGCCAGGCACGCGGACGCGCGCAAACATGCCCGGCGTGAATATATTATTTGGATTGTCGAATACCGCGCGCCCGCGAATGGTGCCGGTCGACCGGTCGATCACATTGTCGACGAAATCCATGTGGCCGGAGTGATCGAAATCGCTTTCGTCGATCAGCTTGAGCGCCACCTGCACGCCACCGCCACGGCTCGCGATATCGTTGCCGGTGTTCGACATGCGCTCGTAGCGCAGGAACGACGCCTCGTCGAAAGTGAATTCGAAATAAATCGGATCTGTCGACACGATGGTGGCGAGCAGCGTGGTGTTGCCGGCGGTGCCGCCGGTCACCAGATTGCCGGGCGAGACGCGGCGGTCGCCGATGCGGCCATTGACGGGCGCGCGCAGGTCGGTGAATTCGATATCGAGCTCGGCCTGGCGCACCGCCGCTTCGGCATTGGCGACCGCGGCTTGCGCATTGTGATAGGCCTGCGTCCGCTGCTCGAAGGTCTGGTCGGTGATGGTTTTGTCGCGCACCAGTTGCTGGCCCCGCGTGAAATCCGACTCGGTAAAAGTTTGAGTCGATTTCGCCTGCACCAGATTGGCGCGCGCCTGATCGAGCGTGTTCTGGAACGGCCGCTTGTCGATGCTAAACAGCAGATCGCCCTGCTTGACGATTTGGCCGTCCTTGAAATGCAGGCTCTCGAGATAACCGGAAACGCGCGCGCGCACTTCCACCGAATTGATGGCGGTGAAGCGGCCGACATATTCGTCGAAATCCGAGAGCGTGCGCTTGACGGGCTGGGCGACGGTCACGGCCGGCGGCGGCGGAGCAGCCGGCTTCTGGCCCTCGCCGCAGCTTGCCACCAAAGTTGCAAGCGCGCACGGCAAAACGAGGCCGCGGACGCCACGCATCAACGAAAATGATGAAATTGCCCCTGTGGCGTTCATAGATACCTGCCCTAGCGGCCAAACGCTCATGATCCGGCCCGTCCCCCATAGCGTCGGCGGGCAGTTATGTCCACCGAACCGGGTCGGCAATAGTACTGCAACAATTCGGCGAAGCTTTGTGTCAGCGACGCCGCGCGCGAAATGCTTCCAGCCAACGCTGGCCGAACAGCGCGATGACCATGCCGCCATAGACACAGCCGCCGATGGTGGCCAGCAACGCCAACGCCGCGACGTCACGCAGGCGGCTCCAGTCTGAGAATAAATGCGCCACCGGCGCCTCGCAAAGCCACAGCACTGTTGCCAGCGCGACACCGGCCGCCGACAGCTTGACCATCGACTGCCGCAAGCGCTCGTCGAGCTGCATGTGACCGGCGCGCATCGCAAACCAGACGACCAGGCCGAGATTGATCCAGGCGCCTATTGACGTCGCCAGCGCCAAGCCCACCTGCGCCAGCGGCCCCATCAGCAAGAACTTGAAAGCGATGTTGACTGCGGCGGCAATCAACGCCGCCTTCACCGGTGTCGCGGTATCGCCGCGCGCAAAAAATGAAGCGACCGTGCTGCGGATCAACACGAAGGGCAGCAACCCGATAGCGTAGGCCGCAAGCGTGCCGCCGGCGGCAATTGCATCGGCATCGGTGAAGGCGCCGCGCATGAACAGCGCCCGCATCAGCAGGTCGGGGATGACGAGCGAGGCGACGAGACAAGGAATTGACAACAGCAAGGTGAATTCGATCGCCCGGTTCTGCGCGTGGGCGGCGCCGGTTTCATCGCCGGCGGTAATCCGCCGCGCCATTTCCGGCAGGATGACGGTGCCGGCCGCGATGCCGATCACGCCTATCGGCAATTGGTTGAGCCGGTCGGCGTAATACAGCGCCGACAGCGCGCCGGCCGGCAGGAAGCTGGCGATGATGGTGTCGGCGAACAGCGCAAGCTGCACGCCCATCGAACCGATCGTTGCGGGACCAAGTGCGCGAAAAAACCGGCGCACATCGGCATCAAGCTCGGGCCAGCGCAGCTTGGGCAGGGCGCCGGCGCGCCAACAGTCGAAGCCGACCAACAGCGCTTGCAGCACCCCGGAAATGAGAACGCCCCAGGCGGCGGCGTGGCCGGCGGACGGGAAGAACACGACCAGCGCCAGCGTCGCCATCATCGACAGGTTGAGCAGCGTCGAGGCAAAGGCCGCGGCGGCGAAGCGCTGCAACGCATTGAGAATGCCGCCATAGAGCGTCACCAGCGTGATCAGCAGCAAATAGGGAAATGTGATGCGCGTGAGATCGACGGCAAGCGCAAAGCGACCGGGGTCGCGCGCAAAGCCCGGCGCCAGCAGATCGATCGTCTCCGGGGTGAACAGCAGCGCCGCCGCCAGCAACACGATCTGGCTCGACAGCAGCAGCGTGAATATGCAGTCGCCAAAAACGCTGGCTCGTTGCGCCCCGCTCTGCTCGCGGATGCGCGCATAGGCCGGCACGAAGGCCGCGTTGAAGGCGCCTTCGGCGAAAATGGCCCGGAAATGGTTGGGCAGCCGGAACGCGACAAAAAAAGCGTCGGCCATCGGCCCGGCGCCGAGGATGGCCGCCAGCATGATGTCGCGGATAAAGCCGGTCACTCGCGACAGCAGCGTCAGCCCGCCTACCGTAATCATGCGATCAATCATCGGTGGACCAGCCTGCGGCAAAAGCAATGATGCAGTTGAATGGACTCACCCGCTGCGCGACGATAGCGATGGTCACAGACGCCGAACTGCCTTAAGACGATTCCCGCCCCAAACATAGAGCCGGAACCAGCGTTGCCATAGCCATGCCCTCGCCCATCATCCCTATTCTTCTTGCCGGTGGCGCCGGAACGCGGCTTTGGCCGGTTTCGCGCGATGCCCTGCCCAAGCAGTTCCTGCCTCTTGTCGGCGACCGCTCGACCTATCAGGAAACCCTGCTGCGTGTGCAGGATCCAATGTTCGGGCCTCCGATCGTCATCACCGGGCCAAATTTCCATTTCTTCGCCCGCCGCCAGGCCGAGGAAGTGGGTATCGAGGCGACGGTGGTAATCGAGCCGCTGCGGCGCGATTCGGGGCCCGCAATCGCTGCCGCCACAGCCGTCGCGCTCAAACGCGACCCCGATGCGGTGGTGCTGGCGCTCGCCGCCGACCACATCATCCTCGACGTGCCGCAGTTCCGCGCCACGTGTTTGGCCGGCCGCGAAGGCGCCGATGCCGGACGCATCGTCACTTTCGGCATCAAGCCGACCGAACCCAAGACCAGCTTCGGCTACATCCTGCCGGGCGAAGCCATCGGCAAACGTGGCGTTCATGCGGTCAAGAGTTTCGTCGAGAAGCCGGATGCCGCCACCGCTGCCCGCTACGTGCGCGACGGCTATTTGTGGAACTGCGGCAATTTCCTGTTCCGCGCCGATGTGCTGCTGTCCGAATTTAAGCGCCTCGAGCCAGCAATGGCCGAGGCGATTGAAGCCTCGGTCGCCAAGGCGACTGACGATCTCGGGTTCTTGCGTCTCGACCCGGAGGCCTTCGCGCGCGCGCCGCAAAAGTCGATCGACTACGCGGTGATGGAAAAGACCGACCGCGCGGCGGTGGTCGCCGGCGACTTCCGCTGGTCGGATATCGGAAGCTGGGATGCGCTGTTCGACATCACCCCGCATGACGCCGCCGGCAATGTCGTTCACGGGCCGGTGGTGACGCTGGACGCCACCGATTGCGTGCTGCATTCCGACGGTCGGCTGATCGCCGCCGCCGGAGTCAAAGACATGGTGATCGTGAGCACGTCCGATGCGGTGATGGTGGTGCCGCGCGCGCGTTCGCAGGAGGTGCGCGAGCTGGTCGCCAAGATCAAAGCGGCCAAACGACCCGAAGCCACCGACCACAAGCGCATGCACCGGCCGTGGGGCTATTACGAGTCGATCGACATGGGCGAGCGCTTCCAGGTCAAGCGCATCGTCGTGATCCCCGGCGGCGTGCTGTCGTTACAAAAGCACCGCCACCGTTCCGAGCATTGGGTGGTCGTGCGCGGCACCGCCGAAGTCACCCTCGGCGAAACCGTTCGTCCGGTGCACGAAAACGAATCGATCTATATCCCGATCGGCAGCGTCCATCGCATGGCCAACCGGGGGAAAATCCCGCTCGAATTGATCGAGGTGCAGACCGGCAGCTATCTCGGCGAGGACGACATCGAACGCATCGAAGATATTTATAAGCGCAGCTGATGCGGCTTGTTTCAGTCCGCCTGAATCTTGAACTTGCGCGCCATCGCTTCCTTTGAGCCCGGACCGAACCAGGTCTCAAAAATCCTCGCCGCCTCGCCCGACGCCTCGACATCGAGCAGCGCGCGGTTGATCGCATCCTTGAAGCGCGGCTCGTCTTTCTTCAACGCGAAGCCGACATTGCGCGACTTGGTGAAATCGGAAAGGAAAACATAGTCGTCAGGATGACCGTCCTGCTGCACGATCGCGCGCAGCACGCTTTCATCGGTCGGAAAAGCATCGACGCTGCCGTCCTTAAGCATGGCGAACGCGATGGAATAGTCGCGCACGTAGACGATTTTTACGCCCGGCTCGGCCTCCTTGAGATTGTCGCCCGCGGTCGAAGTGCTGGCCGACGACGCCTTGTGCCCGGCAAGTTGATGAACCGAGGTAATGTTGCTCGCTTTTTTCACGATCACCGCGTGCGGCGTAACAAAATAGATATAACTGAAATCGACCTCGCGCAGCCGCGCCGCCGTTCGCGTCATCGAGGTGGCGACGAAGTCAAGCTTGCCTTCTTTCAGCATCGGAATGCGTTCGCCGCTCGACAGCGACACGGTTTCAACCTCAACGCCGATCCGCTTGGCAACCGCCCGCACGATGTCGATGTCGTAGCCGAGAATCGTGTTTTCGCCCGGTTTCTTGAATGAAAACGGCGGGGTCGTATCACTGACGCCAACGATAAGCTTGCCGCGCGCCTTGACGTCATCGAGCCGGTCAGCCGCGGCCGGCGTCAGGAGTGCCGCCAAAATCGCGATGACCGACCAAGCTAACCGCAGACGTCGCATAATTAACTCCAACCTTGAGCTTACAGAATCTTCCGCTGCACCAGCGCCTCGATCACCTGATTGGCGAGCTGGCCGGGGTCGCCGCTCCCGGCCATCAAATGCAGCTCGGGATTTTCGGGCCGCTCGTAAGGCTGATCGACGCCGGTGAAATTCTTGATCTCACCGGCCAGCGCGCGCCGATACAGGCCCTTGGGATCGCGCGCGATGCATTGCTCGATCGGCGTGTCGACAAAGATCTCGATGAATTCTTCCGCATCGAGCTGCTCGCGCACTATGCGGCGCTCGGCCTGGAACGGCGAGATGAACGAACACAGCACGATCAGCCCGGCATTGGTCATCAGCTTGGCGACTTCGCCAATGCGCCGGATATTCTCGACGCGGTCGGGCTCGGTGAAGCCGAGATCGCGATTCAACCCGTGCCGCACATTGTCGCCGTCCAGCAGAATGGTGTGGACGCCGCGCACGTGCAGCCCCGCCTCCACCAAATTGGCGATGGTGGATTTTCCGGCCCCCGGCAGGCCGGTGAACCACAGCACCGCCGGCCTGTGACGCATCAGGTGCGCTCGCTCGGCCTTGCTGACGGTCTGCTTATGATGATGAATATTGGTGGCCCGGCGCAACGCGAAGTCTATCATGCCGGCACCGACCGTTTCGTTGGAATAACGATCAATCAGGATGAAGGCGCCGGTATCGCGGTTGTCAGCGTAGGCATCGAACGCGACCGGGCGGGCGACCGACAGATTGGCGACGCCGACTTCGTTCAGCGCCAGAGTCTTAGCGGCAAGTTTCGACAGCGTATTGACGTCGATCTGATGCTTGAGCTCGGTCACGGTCGCCGCAGCCGTGCTGCTGTTGATTTTCATCAGATAAGAGCGCCCCGGGAACAGCCGCTCCGCCGCCATCCAGACCAGGTGAGCGACGAACTGATCGGCCACCTGCGGGCGGTCGCGCGACGCCGCCAACATGTCGCCGCGCGCGATATCGATTTCATCGGCAAGCGTGACGGTGATCGAGTCCCCGGCTCGCGCGCCATCGAGATCGCCGCCGGCGCCGACGATCTGTTTGATCTTGGTGGTTTGTCCCGACGGCAGAACCGCGATGTCGTCACCGGGCTTGAGGCTGCCGCTGGCGACCATGCCGGCAAAACCGCGGAAATCTGAATTGGGACGATTGACCCATTGCACCGGCATGCGGAACGGCTTGCCGGCGCGGTTGTCTTCGACGTCCGCCTTTTCCAGATAGCCGAGCAGATGCGGGCCCGAATACCAGGGCGTGCGCTTGCTGCGCGACGACACGTTGTCGCCGTAGCGCGCCGACATCGGAATGGCTTTGATGTCCTTGAAACCGAGCGTGGCGCCAAATTCGCCAAAGCCCGCCGCGATCTTCTCGAATACAGCGCGATCGAACTTGACCAGATCCATCTTGTTGACCGCCAGGACGATGTGACGGATGCCGAGCAGGCTCGCAATTATGGCGTGGCGGCGGGTCTGGCTCAGCAGCCCCTTGCGCGCGTCGACCAGCAGCACGGCGAGGTCGGCGTTGGACGCACCGGTCGCCATGTTGCGGGTATATTGCTCGTGGCCCGGCGTATCGGCCACGACAAAGGCGCGCTGCGCCGTCGCAAAATAACGATAGGCCACGTCAATGGTGATGCCCTGCTCGCGCTCGGCTTCCAGACCGTCGAGCAGCAGCGCGAAATCGATCTCGGATCCGGTGGTGCCGTGCTTTTTCGAATCGCGTTTGAGCGCGGCCTGATGGTCGTCGAAAATGAGGTTCTGTTCGAAGAGCAAGCGGCCGATCAAGGTCGATTTGCCGTCGTCGACCGAACCGCAGGTGAGAAAGCGCAGCGTCGGGCGCGCATCGGCGACGGCGCGGCGCACGCGCTTTTTAGCGGCGGTGCGGGCTGCGCGGGCCATCAGAAATATCCCTCGCGCTTCTTCTTCTCCATTGAGCCTGCTTCGTCATGGTCGATGACGCGGCCCTGCCGTTCCGAGCTGGCCGAGCGGCGCATCTCGGCGATGATGGCATCGAGCGTATCAGCGGTCGAGGCAACCGCGCCGGTCAGCGGGTAGCAGCCCAGCGTGCGAAAGCGGACCTGCATCATGCGCGGCTTTTCGCCGCCCGTCAGCGGCAGCCTCTCGTCGTCGACCATGATCAACGCACCGTCGCGTTCCACCACCGGACGCTTTTTCGCGAAATACAGCGGCACGACCGGAATGTCTTCCGCCTTGATGTATTCCCACACGTCGAGCTCGGTCCAGTTCGACAGCGGAAACACCCGCATCGATTCGCCCGCCTTGATGCGGGTGTTGAAAAGATGCCACAGCTCCGGCCGCTGATTGCGCGGGTCCCAGGCGTAGCTGGCGGAGCGAAGCGAGAAAATGCGTTCCTTGGCACGACTTTTCTCCTCGTCGCGCCGCGCGCCGCCGATGGCCGCATCGAAATGCCATTTGTCCAGCGCCTGACGCAGGCCCTCGGTCTTCATGACCTGGGTGTGGATCGCGGAGCCCGATGCGATCGGAGAAATGCCGCGCTTGAGACCGTCTTCGTTCACATGAACAAGCAAATCCATGCCGAGCCGCGCCGCGATCTGGTCGCGGAACGCGATCATCTCTCGGAATTTCCACGTCGTGTCGATATGCAGCAGCGGGAACGGCGGCTTGCCGGGATGGAAGGCCTGCTGCGCGACGTGCAGCAGAACGCTTGAATCCTTGCCCATCGAATACAGCATCACGGGCTTGCTGAATTCGCTGACCACCTCGCGCATAATGGCGATCGCCTCGGCTTCGAGCCGGCGCAAGCGAATATTCTGGCGACGCCAATTCATTCGATGAATCCGAGCCCTTTGCCCGATAGTGCTACTTCATTTCCTACAGGCTCGGGGAAACTGATATTTCAATTTCGCACACCGTACGGAAAAATTAGCCTCTAAACGCTCACGCTGCTAGGGCGCGCCGCACGGCGGCGACGATGCGATCCTGTGTCGGCTCATCGAGGTAGGCGTGCATCGGCAGGCTGATGACCTCGCCGGCCAGCCGATCGCTGACCGCGACGCCGCCGCCGCCGACCGGATAGTGCTTGTAGGCCTGCTGCCGATGCAGCGGGATCGGATAATAGATCGCCGTCGGGATGCCTTCGGCCTTGAGGGCTGCGGCCAGCGCGTCGCGCCGATTTCCCGATACGCGAATCGTGTATTGCGCCCACACCGAACTCATTCCCGCCGGCACCGACGGCGTGATCGCGACATCGCTGAGCGCTTGCGTATAGCGGCGCGCGACGCGGTCGCGCGCGGCAATTTCATCCGGGAAGATCTTCAATTTTTCGATCAGGATGGCGGCCTGGATCGTGTCGAGGCGCGAGGCGAGACCGATGCGGACATTGTCGTAGCGGTCGCTGCCCTGCCCGTGCATGCGCAGGCTGCGCATGATGTCGGCGAGTTCACCGTCATCGGTGATCACCGCCCCGCCGTCGCCGTAGCAGCCGAGCGGCTTGGCCGGAAAGAAGCTGGTCGCGGTGGCGTGGCCGAAGCTGCCGAGGCGGCGGTTGTTGAAGGTCGCGCCGAAACCCTGGGCGGCATCGTCAAGAATGAACAGATCCTCGGCTTTTACGACGGCGGCAATTGCGGCGTGGTCGGCCGCGAGCCCGAAAAGATCCACCGGAATAACCGCCTTCGGCGTCAGCCCGGCGCGCTTGGCGGCAGCCACGGCTCCGGCGATGCCATTGACGTCGATATTGAACGTCGTCGCATCGACATCGACAAACACGGGCGTCGCGCCAACCAGCGCCACCACTTCGGCCGTCGCGCAGAATGTGAATGATGGACAGATCACCGCATCGCCGGCGCCGATCCCCTTCGCCCGCAACGCCAGCACCAGCGCATCGGTACCGCTTGCGCAGGTGACAACGTGCTTGGCGCCGCAGAACGCGGCAAGTTCGGCCTCGAACGCGCGCACTTCCGGACCAAGAATGAACTGGCAGTGCCCCATGACGCGCGCGACCGCCGCATCGATGGCGCCGCCCAGGCGGCGGCGTTGCGCGGCCACGTCGATGAACGGAATCATTGGCGGAGTGGGTCGCTGATTCATATGCGGTCCAAGCTTCAGAGCAATGACGCGGTCAGCCGACAACCACGCGCGGCGCCTGCCGCTGTGACTGGACCGCAGCCGTCGGGCGCGATGCCAGACAGCGGATGGCGATTTCGAGGCTGGCGACGCCTTCCTCTCCGGTCACCGCTGCCGGCGAGCCGGATCTGATGGCGCGGATAAACGCCAGCAGTTCGGAGCGCAACGGCTCGGCATGGCCGACCGAAAGATGCCGCATCGAATAGCTGCCATCGGGCTGGAAGCCGAAACATTCGGTCACCTGGCGCGTGAGCAGATCGGCCATGATGTACTTGCCGCGCGTCGCGACGATAACGTTGCGCGCCTTGAACGGCGTCAACCAGTTGGTGTTGATATGCGCGAGCACGCCCGAGGCTGTGCGGAACTGCAGCAGCGCGATATCCTCGCGCTCGGCGACCGCGCTCGAGAGCTGCGGCTGCACTTCGACGATTTCGGAATCGGTGAACCAGCGAATCAGGTCGATATCGTGCACGGCGAGATCGATCACCACGCCGACATTCGACATGCGCGGCGGGAACGGTCCGACCCGGGTGATCGCGATCGAGAGAATGTCCTCGTTGCGGATCGCCTCCTTGATCGCCTCGACCGCCGGATTGAAACGCTCGACGTGGCCGACCATCAGCGTGACGCCAGCACGGCGCGCCGCGGCTATGATGGCGCGGCCCTCCTCGACCGACGACGCGATCGGCTTTTCCACCAGAACGTGGACGCCGCGCGCCATGCAGGTCAAGGCGATACCGTGATGCAGATGGGTCGGCGCTGCGATGGTGACGGCATCGACCTTGAGGTCGAGCAGCGCGTTGACATCGGCGACGGCGGCGCAGCCGAGCGTGCGCGCGACGAATTCGGCTTGCTTGAGATCGGGATCGGCAACGGCAACAAGTTCGGCGCCCGGCAGCCCGGTGAGCACGCGGGCATGATTGCTGCCCATCACGCCGACGCCGATCACGCCGATACGCAACGAAGTTTCCGCTTTTACCGCTTGCACCATGTCTGCACGAATTTCCCCAGGCCGTAAGCCTCAGCCAAGCCTTCCCCTAGCACGCTCAACGGCGGCTGGCGACCACCCCGGGAAAACACGGTGAACACGTTTTGATTCAGCGCGTTACAGTAATTTTATGGGGCTTTGATCCGGCCGTTCCACTCGGCCGCGCGCGAGGCCGGAACCGAGAGCCGCAGCCCGGCGACAATCGCGTCTTCGCGGAAGGACTTCACCGCACCGAGCGAGAGCTCCGCCGCCGTCTTGGTGCCGAGGCTGGCGAGCTTTTTCAGGATATCAGCCGGTGATGTAATGATGTGGCAGCCCATATCGTCGGCTTCCACGACATTGAATACCTCGCGCGTCGACGCCCAGATGATTTCGATATTCTTTGTCTTGCGCGCGCGCGCCACCGCGTCCTGCACGATCGGCCGATAGTCGATGCCGAAATCCGCCAGGCGCCCGGCAAACACCGATACGCAGGCCGGCGCGCCGCCGTCGAGCGCTTCGACCGCGCGCGCCACTTGTTCGGGCGTGAAGATGGCCGTCATGTTGATGTTGACGCCATCGCGCGACAAAGTTCGCACCACGTCGAACAGCGGCTCGCTGCGCGTGGTGGTCACCGGCAGCTTGACGTAGACATTCTTGCCCCACGAGGCGATGACGCGGGCCTGCGCGACCATTTCGGGAATGTCGTCGGAAAACACCTCGAACGAGATGTGGCGGTCGGGCACGGCGGCGACCAGATCGCGCGCGTAGGCCGCATAGTCGCTCACGCCAGCCTTCTTGAGCAGCGACGGATTGGTCGTGAAGCCGGCAACCCAGGGCTGTTTGGCCATTTCAACGATTTGCGCCTTGTCGGCGCCATCGGTGAACAGCTTGACTTTGAGGTCGGACAATTTCGGCATGCCGGTCACCTTTCGACTCCCCGCCCGTGTCGATATTTATCCCATTCTCATCGCGAGACAATCAAGCTATGAGCATCCCAACGAATTGACTTTCCACTTGCGTGTGTGGCGCCCCACTCCTTACGCCCCTCCCATGAACGCCACAAATCTTCGCTCGTTTCCCTAGGGTTCCCGATCGATGCGCACCCTGCTTAGATTTGCCGTGAAGGCGGCCGTCTCGGGCATTCTGCTGTATTTCGCGTTCTCGCGCGTCAATTTCAACGTCATCGGCGCGCGCCTCGATGAAATCCAATATAGCTGGCTGTCCGCTGCCGTTTTGATTCTTATCGGCCAAATCATGTTGGGCTCGCTGCGCTGGCAGACCATCGTCGAGCATTGCGATACCCCGGATACCCCGCCCTTCGCGCTATCGAGCACGCTCCGATATGGATTCATCGCGGCATTTTTCAATCAGACGCTGCCATCGACAGTGGGCGGTGACGCGGTTCGCGTTTGGCTGCTGGGGCGCGACCACGGCAGCTGGCGGACCGCGACCTATTCGGTCCTTATCGATCGGCTGGCCGGCGTGCTGGTCCTGGCGCTGTTGGTGATCGTCTGTCTGCCGTGGTCATTCGCGCTTATCAGCGACATTACCGGCCGCATCGCACTATTGGTCGTCGGCTTTGGCAGTATCGGCGCCTGCTTGACGTTTGTGGCGTTTGGATTTCTCCATTGGCGTTGGCTCGAGCGCTGGTGGCTGACGCGTCAACTCATGGCAGCCGCCTCGACTGCGCGCCGCGTATTCAGCTCGCCATCGGGCGCTTCGCTGATCTTGGCCTATTCGTTGCTCAACCATTTTATGTCGGTCACCGCGGCTTGGTGCCTGGCCAAGTCGGTGGCCGCACCGCTCGATTGGGGCCAGGCACTGTTGCTGGTCCTGCCAGTCGCGCTGATCGCGTCGATCCCGCTCTCCATCGCCGGCTGGGGTACGCGCGAGACCGCTATGGTTCTAGCCTTCGGCTATGCCGGACTGTCCGAGAGCGACGGGCTCATCGTGTCAGTGCTGATGGGGCTAACAGCCTTCGCGGCCGGCATTGTGGGCGGCCTGATTTGGATTCTCGATCGCGGCAAGCGCCGGTTTCAACCGCCGCCCTGATACTTTTTGTACCAAGCGATGAAATTATTCACGCCTTCGGCGATCGGTGTCGATGGCTTGAAACCGACCTCGCGCATGAGATCGTCGACACCGGCGAAAGTCGCAGGCACATCGCCCGGCTGGATTGGCACTAGTTCACGAATGGCCTTTTTGCCGAGCGCCTGCTCCAGCAAGCGCACGACCTCGAGCAACTCGACCGGATTGTTGTTGCCGATATTATAAACGCGCCAGGGTGCCAAACTGTGCGCCGGGTCGGGCTTGTCGCCCGACCAGTTGGGATCGCCCTGCGCGGGTCGATCGATCAGCCGCACCACCGCCTGCACGACGTCATCGATATAAGTGAAATCGCGCTGCATTTTGCCGTGGTTGAACAACCTGATCGGCTTTCCGGCCGCAATCGCGGCGGCGAAAATCCACATCGCCATGTCGGGGCGGCCCCACGGGCCGTAGACCGTGAAAAAGCGCAAGCCCGAGGTCGGCAGCTTGAACAGATGTGAATAGGAATGCGCCATCAACTCGTTGGCCTTCTTTGAGGCGCCGTAGAGGCTGATGGGATGATCGACGTTGTCGGAGGTACGGAACGGCAGCTTCGTGTTGGCGCCATAGACCGATGATGACGACGCGTACACTAGATGTTGGCAGCCATTGTGGCGGCAGCCTTCCAAGATATTGACGAAGCCGGCGAGATTGGCGTCCACATAGGCGTGCGGGTCGACGAGCGAATGCCGCACGCCCGCCTGCGCGGCGAGATGGATCACGTGGGGAAAGCGATGCTCGGCAAACAGCGCCGCCGTGGCCACGGGTTGCGCCAGATCCAGCTTGATGAATCTGAAATTCTTCGAGCCCGCAAGCTGTGCCAGCCGCGCTTCCTTCAGCTTCGGATCGTAATAATGCGATAGATTATCGACGCCGATAACATCGCGGCCATCCGCAACCAGACGGCGCGCGACGTGATACCCGATGAAACCGGCAGCGCCGGTGACGAGAATAGGATTTACTGGCGCCACGGGTCGATGCCTTCTGGCCTTTGTTTACGGTCAAACCTGGATTTCACGTCGATAATGGCATGATTGTTGGAATGCGCTCGAGCGGGTAATGAATATCCGGATTGCCCGGTTGGGATCAAATGGGAAACCCGCATGTGCGGCATCATCGGTTTCATTGAAGGATCCGAGGTCCGCAGAAGCGACCGGGACGCCGTCGCACGCGCCATGATCGCCAGTCTGCGGCACCGGGGACCCGACGACGACGGTGTCTGGGCCGATGACCAAGCCGGCGTCGTTTTCGGCCATCGCCGGCTTTCCATCGTCGATCTCTCCGCCGCCGGACATCAGCCGATGGTGTCGCATGACGGCCGCTACGTGCTCACTTACAATGGCGAGGTCTACGGCTATGCCGCCCTTCGCGCCGAGTTGCAAGACCGCGGCGTGCGCTTCGTCGGGCATTCCGACACCGAAGTCTTGGTCGAATCGATTGCGGCCTTCGGCGTCGAGGCAACGGTGCCGCGCCTGATCGGGATGTTTGCCTTCGCCGTATGGGATCGCAAGGAACGAACGCTGAAGCTCGTCCGCGACCGGCTGGGCATCAAGCCGCTGTATTGGGGAAAATTCGGAGACTTATTCCTGTTCGGCTCCGAGCTCAAAGCCTTGCGCGCGCATCCCCGTTGGACGCCGCGGATCGATCGCGGCGCGGTCGCGCTTTATTTGCGCCATTCCTACATCCCGGCGCCGCGCTCGATCTATGAGGGCGTTCACAAACTTGAACCGGGAAGAATCCTGACTTTGCCTTGGCGAGGCGAACCGGCTGTCGCCGCCCATTGGGATGCACGCGAGGTCGCGCTTCGGGGAATGGCGAACCCTCTGCACGCCGGCGACAGCGAACTCGCCGACCGGCTGGAAGCGCTGGCAATCGACGCGGTCCGCATACGCATGATCACTGACGTACCGTTCGGCGCCTTGCTGTCGGGCGGCGTGGATTCCTCGACGGTCGTGGCGCTGATGCAGGCGGCTAACGTTGGACGGGTGAAGACTTTCACTGTCGGTTTCGACCAGGCGGGATATGATGAATCCTCGCACGCCGAAAAAATCGCCAAGCATCTCGGCACCGAACACCACACGCTGTCGGTTTCGCCTAAGCAGGCCCTCGATGTGATCCCGCGCTTGCCGGATTACTACGATGAACCGTTCGCGGATTCGTCGCAGATCCCGACGTATCTGATTTCGGCGATGACCCGGCAACACGTGACGGTCGCGCTATCGGGCGATGGCGGCGATGAGCTTTTCGCCGGATATAACCGCTACCAGGCCGCCGATCGCTATGCGAACGGCATCGGCGGCTGGCCGCGGCCGCTGCGCCAAACGCTCGGCGCCGCGCTCACCGCCCTGTCACCCGAGCAATGGGACAGGATGGCGCCGCACCTGCCGTCCCGGCTGCGCGTGCCGCAACTTGGCGACAAGCTCTACAAGTTCGCGAGCCTGATGCAGGCGCGCGGCGCCGACGACACCTATCGCAGCATCATTAGCCATTGGGATCCGGTTGCGATCATGCCTGGCACGACGGAGCCGCGCGCGATCTGGTCCCAGGAATCGGTCAATAGCGATTTTCCGAACCTGGTGGAGCGGATGCAGTTCATTGACCTCGTCAGCTACCTGCCGGACGACATTTTGACCAAGGTGGACAGGGCCAGCATGGCCGTCGGCCTCGAGGCTCGCGTGCCGCTGCTCGACCATCGTCTGGTGGAATTTGCCTGGGCGTTGCCGCGCCGCGCCAAGCTGCGCGACGGAACGACAAAATGGTTGTTGCGCCAGGTTCTCTACCGCCACGTTCCCCCCGCTTTGGTCGAGCGGCCCAAGATGGGATTTGCCGTTCCGCTGGCAGAGTGGCTGCGCGGTCCATTGCGGGATTGGGCGGAGACCCTGCTCGGCGAGCAGCGGTTGCGCGCGGCAGACCTGATCGACAGCGGGCGCGTCCGCGCCCTATGGAAAGAACACATCGACGGCCGCCGCAACCACCAGCACCTGCTTTGGGATATCCTGATGCTCGAAGCGTGGCGCGAGCGTTGGGAAGCGCCCGCCTCCAGCAAGGCGGCATAGGCTGGCGAATTGATGACGCAAAAAATTCTCTACCTGGTTTCCGAGGACTGGTACTTCGTCTCGCATCGCCTGCCGATGGCGCGGGCGGCGCGGCGCGCCGGATACGAGGTTCATGTCGCAACCCATATCGACAAATGCGCCGTGCAGATCGAACGCGAAGGCTTCATCCTGCACCAGATCCGATGGCGCCGCGGCGGCATGAACCCGTTCCGGCTGCTGGGCGCTGTCATGGAAACACGGTCGCTGTACCTCAGGCTGCGGCCCGATCTCGTTCATCACGTCGCCGTCGTGTCGACAGTCATCGGCTCGCTGGCGGCGCTGGCGCTGCCGATGCAGAAACTCAATGCATTCGCCGGGCTGGGCTTTACGTTCGCGTCCGCGACCGCAAAGGCGCAAACTTTGCGAGCGCTCGCCGCGATCATGCTCGGCTGGCTGTTGCGGCGACCCAACTCCACCGTGCTGGTGCAAAATCCCGACGATTGCGCGACGATTGAGAAGCACGGCGTGCCGCGCGACCATATCGCCATCATTCCCGGCTCCGGCGTCGACGTCGATGCCTTGACGCCCTTGCCCGATCCCGATGGCCCCGACACGATCGGCTTTGCCGGCCGCCTGCTCGACGTCAAAGGCGTGCAAACTTTGGTGCGCGCGCATGAGATTTTGATGGGGCGCGGCGTCGCGGTCCGACTGCTGATTGCAGGCCGGCCCGACGCGTCCAACCCTTCGTCGATCCCGGAGCACGTGCTCGCCGGCTGGCGTCAACAGCCGAATTTGGTCCTGCTCGGCCACATCGACGAGATCCGCACACTCTGGGCGCAGGCTCATATCGCTATCCAGCCGTCGCTCGGCGGCGAAGGCGCCCCTATGAGCCTGCTGGAAGCCGCAGCATGCGGCCGGCCGCTGATCGCGACCGATGTGCCCGGTTGCCGCGAGATCGCGCGGCCGGGTGTGAATGCGTTACTGGTGCCGGCGAACGATCCAGGCGCGCTAGCGGACGCGATTGAAAACCTGATGAAGGACCGCACGATGCGGTCGCGCTTTGGCAGCGCGAGCCGCAAGCTCGCGGTTGATGAGTTTTCCAGCGCCAAAATCGGGCGCGAAATCGTGGCGCTCTATACACGTTTGCTGAAGCGGAGCGCAGCATGAGCAAGGGCGAAGGTTGGATCGTCTTTCTCGCCGCTGCGGCAATAAGCTTCGGCCTTGTCTTGCTGCTCCGTCCGCTGCTCCAGCGCCACGCGCTCGTGCAACCCAATGCCCGTTCGTCGCACAAAGTCCCCACCCCGCAGGGCGGCGGCTTCGCGGTGATCGGCGCTATCTTGGTTATCGTCGCCGGCGCTTCGGTTCTGTCCGGCGCCATCAGCAATCAGTCTTTGTGGCTCGTCCTGGCAGCCACCATTGTAATTGCGGTCGTCGGCGCGATCGACGATGTCCGCACCATCGCCGTATTGCCTCGGCTGTTTCTGCAAGCGGCCGCGGTTGCAATCGTCATCGTCGCGCTGCCGGGCGACCTGCGGCTTGTACCGCCCCTCCCTTATTGGCTTGAGCGCACACTGCTCGGTTTCGCATTGCTGTGGTTCGTCAATCTGGTGAACTTCATGGACGGCATCGACTGGATGACGGTCGCCGAAGTCGTGCCGGTCACGGCCGGCCTCGTCCTGTTCGGCCTCATGGACGCATTGCCGCACGATGCCCTGGTGGTGGCGCTTGCGCTCGGTGGCGCGGTGATCGGCTTTGCACCCTTCAACAGGCCGGTGGCGCGGCTGTTTCTGGGCGACGTCGGTAGTCTGCCAATCGGCTTGTTGCTTGGCCGGCTGCTGATCGAACTTGCCGGCGACGGCCATCTTGCGGCGGCGCTGTTGATGCCGCTGTATTATCTGACCGATGCAACGGTTACGCTGCTGCGACGCCTTGCCAAGAGCGAACCGATTTGGCAGGCGCATCGAACACATTTTTACCAGCGTGCGACCGACAACGGCTTTACCGTGACGCAGATCGTCGGCCGCGTATTCGGACTAAACGTCGCGCTGATCGCTCTCGCCGCCACGACGTTGCTGACAGCATCAATGCTCCTTCACGCTGCTGCGCTGATCGCCGGCTGCGCCCTGGTCGCGCTGCTGCTTTATCGCTTCGCGGCCGCCAAGGCCTGATCGACAGCCGCGATCACCTGAGTCGGCGCCATCTCATCGAGGCACGCGCTGTAGCTGTCGAGCCGCCGCTCGCAACCTTCGAGCTGGCACGGCGTGCACGGCAGCGGGTTCTGCACCAGCCACACATTGTCGCGATTCTGGATCGCCCCCGCCGCCACCCAACTTGAATGCAGGCCGCCGGCCGGCCATGGGCCCCACAGCCGCGGATCGGTCGGCCCGTAGAGCGCAACGGTCGCACAGCCCGTCGCCGCGGCCAGATGGGTGACCGAGGTGTCCGGACCGATATAGACCCGCGCCTTCGACAACGCGCCCGCGAGTTGCGCCCAATCGAGCCGGCCATCAAGCCGTGTGACAGGCGCGCCGCTCCAAACATCGTCGAGATAGCTCCGCTCGGCCTCGGCGGGGCCGCCGGTCGCGACTACCGACATCCCGCGCGCGGCGAGCGCGGCGGCGAGTTCGCGCCAGCCGTCCTTGTTCCATTGCTTATAGTGGAACATCGGCCCGGCATGGATCACCGCATAGGGGTCGGCAGGCACAGTGCCGGCATCGGCATACCGCGGGCAGACCACTTCAGGTGCCCGCGTGATACCGAGCACATCGGCAAGCCGAAGGTTTTCTTCGACGCGATGCACGCCCCGTTCGATTGGCAGGCCGCGGCGATAGACCAGACCTTTCAAGCCGCCGCCACCCGGCTCGATGGGACCCACGCGGATACGGCCGGCGATGAACGCGAAAAATGTCGGCCGGTCGCCCGACTGCGTCGAAACCGCGAGGTCGTATTTCCGGAACAGCCGCGCCGCCAGCGCCAGGCTTTGTCCCATCGTCGGCGGCTCCGGCATCGCGACGATCGCGTTGAGATCGGGATTGCCGCGCAGAATTCCCGCCGTGTCGGCAAACACCAGCGCGTCGATGGCGGCGTCCGGCCAGGCGCGCCGCAGGCTGCGGATCAGCGGCGTGGTCAACAAGACGTCGCCCAACCGGCGCAAGCAGATCACCAAGATGCGCGAGCCGGGCGAAAGATCGAGCCGGTTCATGACTCTCGCGCTGTCCGTTGCACCATGCCTGCCATGACGCCGACGCCGATCACGTAGAGCCAGCCTTCGGTGAAATCGAAAATGAACGAATTGAACAACGAGCCGACGATGTTCGATGTCACGACCACGAGGCCGATCCATGCCAACAGTCCGGGTACGCGGAACAACAGCAGTTGGAAGATCCACATCGCCCAAAGCACCGTCATCCCGAGCAAGCCAAGTTGAATGCCGACGGCAAAAGTCTGGTTGTGCGGATTGTTGGAAGCATAGGCACCGCCACTCATGGCGTTCTGGAACAGTTCACGGATCGAGCCGGTCCCATGCCCGAGCAGCGGCGCGCTCTCGATAAATCCGAGCGACCGCTTCCAGAAATTGATCCGTATGCCCGACGATGTCGCCTCGGTTTTCGTTTCGTAGAGCACGGTCTCCGAATAAATCCCCGTCACGCGTTCGCGCACGTAGGGCGACGCCGTCCACACCACCGCAGCAAGGATGCATCCGGCCAAGCCTGCGGCGAAAATCCCCTTCCAGCCCGAATGCCGGAATCCATAAAGCAGGACCAGCACGGGCATCACGACCAGCGCCGTGCGGCCGGTCGTGACGAAAAAAATATCGCAGAGAAACGCCAAAGCCAAACCGAAAAAAGACGCCGCAATTTTCCATTGCCGTAATCCCGCTCTTGCGACGGCAAGATCGAGCAGCACCGCCGCGCACATCATGAACTCGAGGCTCTGCACGATGTAGGTCTTGACCGGAACCCCTTCATTAATCGCGAGTGTGGGGTGAAGCGCCGGCCATAATTTTATGATGCAGGACGCGATCAATAGCGCAACGCATGCGGTGAGAAAACCAATAAGCACCCGCATGCCGCCGTCGGAGCGGCGGAATTGCACCATCAGCAGCGGGATCGCCAGCAACCGTACGAAACCGCTCAATCCGCCAAAGCGCTCGTGCCACGTCACGTCCGCCCATGCCATTCCAACGGCGCCGAGCAGAAACAACGCAACCGGCAGACCGCCGGCGGCGCTCAAGAGCTCGCGGTGGAGATCGCTCCATGACAACGTGGGAAGGAGCGCGATCAGCCACAGCGCCAACAGAATGCCGGTCGCCGAAGTCGACCAAGGCACCGACACCGCGACCGCGACCATCAGATAGTCGGCGATCGTTGCCAGCTTATTCCGGTCAAAAATCTGCGCGATGCCCATCATGGCTCAACCCGCGGCGCGCGCCGGCGAAGACGCCGGCCGGAGCGATGAAAGGCCGCGCCGCGCCCGCACGCGGTCGTCGGCGACGATATCGGACAGCTTGCGCTCGTTTTCCGCCAGCCGACCACGATCGGCCTCCGGATGCCACAAATGCAGTACGCCGGTTGCGAATACGCCGTCCTTTCGGCGCACGCCGGCATGCAACAAACGCACGATGATGTCGGAATCTTCTTTGCCCCATCCGGTGTAGTCGGCATCGAAACCGTCAATGCGATCGAGATCGGAACGCCAGATCGCAAGATTGCAGGAGCGCGCGCCCTGCCAGGCGCGCTGGCGCAGCCCGCGCAGCGGTCCAAGCGGCAGCCGTAGGAATGCCGAAACACGATTGACCCCGCCGCGCAACCGCTCGGCCACCCAATCGCTGAATCGCCAGATTTCCGGCGTGAGCCTGTCGCGCAGCACTTTGGCCGTGAGCGGCGCCGACAGCAAAATACGGTTGCCGGTCACGAACCGGCCAGGCTTAGCCAGCCGTCGATGCGCGGCGACGAAATCCGGCCGCACGATGCAATCGCCGTCCAAAAAAATGCAATAGGCGCCACGCGACGCCAAAATGGCGCGGTTGCGAATTTCGGCAGCGCGAAACCCCTTGTCTTCGTGCCAAACATGATCGAGCGGACGGCCAAGTGTGGCCTTCCAGCCATCAATCAACTGCCGCGTGGCCGCGGTCGAGCCATCGTCGGCCACCACCACCTCGAAATTCCGGTCGGTCTGGCGCGCAAGCGAGCGCAACACCGCCTCGAGCGCATCCTCGCGGTTATAAGTTGTGACAATGACGGAAATCAGCTCGGCCACAGTTGCCCTCTGGATTATGCAGGCTTTAGCCGATGTCTCGGATTACGACAAACCCCTAGGGCGCGCCCGCCCGGCAATGTTAACTTGGGCACCGCTAAAAGCCTCAACCGGCGGTCCTCCGACCATGCAGAAGCTATCAGCCTATATCCTGACCTATAACGAGGCGGAGAAAATCGCCGCCGCCGTTACAAGCGTGCTGTGGGCCGGCGAAGTGGTGGTGATCGATTCGTCCAGCACCGACAACACGGCTGAAATAGCAACGTCGCTCGGCGCGCGCGTCGTGCAGGTGCCGTTCAACGGCTTTGGCGAATTGCGCAACCGCGCCATCGAGGCCTGCAAGTTCGACTGGATCTTCAGCCTGGACGCCGACGAGCGCTGCACCGAAAGAGTGCGCGACGAGATTCTCGGGATCCTCGCAGGCTCGCCGCCGCATGATGTCTACCGGGTACCGCGCCGCAGTTACATGATGGGCCGCTGGATCAAAGGCTCGGGCTGGTATCCCAACTTCCGCCAGCCGCAACTCTTCCGCAAAGGCAGCATGCGTTACACGCTCGAGCCGGTGCACGAAGGCTATGAAATCCTGCACGGCAAGCCGCCCGGCACGCTGACCAACGAAATCTGGCAATTCCCCTTCCGCAGTCTGGAAGAGGTCATCAAGAAGATGAACCGCTATTCGTCGCTAGGCGCACCCAAGCTCGCGGGCAAGCGCGTCTCGATGGCAAGCGCGTTCGGCCACGGCCTGTGGTCGTTCTTCAAGCACTACATTTTCAAGCTTGGCTTTATCGACGGCTGGGCCGGCTTTGTCATTGCCTTCGGCAATTTCGAAGGCACGTTCTACCGCTACGCCAAGCGCTACGAGGAAACGCAAGACTGGCAGCCGCCGCCGAGCCCACCGGTCAAACGCGAGCCGACTACTTAGTCTTGGGTAAGCGCGTGCGCGCGACCATGTCGCTGGTCGAATGGCCGGGCACGATATCGATCAAGATTATTTCGCCGCCCGCCGCCTCGACGATCTCGCGGCCGACCACCTGCTCGCGCGTATAGTCACCACCCTTGACCAGCACGGTCGGCTTGACGCGCGCGATCAGTTTCTCCGGTGTATCCTCGTCGAACACCACGACCAGGTCGACCGCTTCTAGCGCGGCCAGCACTTCCGCGCGCGACTGCGCCGGCTGCACCGGACGGCCGGCGCCCTTGAGCCGCGTGACGGAGGCATCGCCGTTCAATCCCACCACCAGGCGGTCGCAAGCGGCGCGCGCGCCGGCCAGCAGTTTGACGTGGCCGGGATGCAGCAAGTCGAAACAGCCATTGGTGAAGCCGACCCGCAAGCCCTGCTTTCGCCATTCGCCGAGATGGTCGTCGAGCAGCGCCCAGTCGAACACAATCTTTTCTTCCGGCGCGAGCGTGGCCGCGGGCAAGATGCGCGCGCGCAATTCCGCGACAGAAAGCGTCGCGGTGCCGCGTTTTCCCACCACCACGGCGGCGGCGGCATTGGCCGCGCGCATGGCGGATTCGAAATCCGCCTTCATCGCCAGCATCGCCGCCAGCACCGCGACCACGGTATCGCCGGCGCCCGACACGTCGCGCACGCGCACCGGATAGGCCGGCACATGCACGGGCGCGCCCTCGCCCACCAGCGTCATGCCGGCCTCGCTGCGTGTCACCAAAACCGCTTTGGTATCGATCTTGCGGCCAAGTTCGGCGGCGGCAGCCGCGACCTGATCGTCGGTCTGCGCCGGGCCATAGGTGGCATCGGCCAGTTCCTGCCGGTTCGGCGTAATCATCGTCGCGCCGCGGTAAATGCTGTAATCGCGACCTTTCGGATCTACCACCACCGGCTTGTCGGCCTTGTTGGCGGCCACGATCACCGCCCGAATGACGCGCGGAGTCAGCGCGCCCTTGGCGTAGTCGGACAGAACGACCGCTCCCGCCTTGGGCATCGCCTTGGTCGCATAAGCGATCAGCGCGTCTTCGCCTTTGGCATCAACCGGCGCGGCCGGCTCCCAATCGGCGCGCAGCAAATGGGCCGAGTGATGCTCGGACACAAAGCGCGCCTTGCGAGTCGTTTGACGTCCGCTATCGGTCACCAGATGCGCCTCGATCCGAGGCAGCTTCGCCAGCTCTTTCTTTAGTACCGTTCCGCTTTCGTCGCCGCCGACAACGCCAACGAAGATGCAACGCGCGCCAAGCGCGACCAGATTACGCGCGACGTTGCCGGCGCCGCCGATCATCAACTCGGTGCGCTTGACCGCGATCACCGGCGTCGGCGCCTCCGGCGAAATGCGCGACACCTCGCCATAAACGAATTCATCCAGCATCAGATCGCCGATGCACAGCACCGTCTGTCCGGCCACGTCTGCGAGATGTTTGTCGAAGTCGAACATGTGTTCAGTGATATCTGTCGTCGCGGTCGAGATAGCCGGCCACGTATTGACCGACGGCGCTCTCGAGCGGCGTGAAGCCTGCGTTATAGCCGGCGCGGCGCAGATTCTCTATGCTGCCCTGGGTGAAATACTGATACTGACCACGGATCGCGTCCGGCATTTCGATATATTCGATATTGGCCGGCCGTCCGAGCGCCTTGAACATGGCGCCGATCATGTCGCGAAAACTTTCCGCCTTGCCGGTGCCGACGTTGAACACGCCGTTGACGGAAGGCGTGTTGAGCAGCCAGCGCAACACCGCAACGGCGTCGTCCACATAAATGAAATCGCGGCGCTGGTCGCCATCCGCGATGCCGGCGCGATGCGATTTGAACAGCCGCACCGGCTTGCCCGCTTTGGCTTTGTCGAAAACCTTGGCCAACACGCTTTGCATGTGACCTTTGTGATATTCATTCGGACCATAGACGTTGAAAAATTTCAGACCGGCCCAGTGCGGCGGCAGCTTTTCTTTCTTGACGTAGCGATCGGCGACCGCTTGATCGAACATGTGCTTGCTCCAGCCGTAGAGATTCATCGGCTTGAGCTTGCGCAATCCCTCGGGCGACCAGTCGTCGACAAAGCCTCGGCTGCCGTCACCATAGGTCGCGGCCGACGACGCATAAATGAACCGCGTGCGCGTCGCCGTGCACCAGTCGAGCAGCCGCAGCGACAGGCGGAAATTATTCTCCATCACCAGATCGCCGTCTGTGGCGGTCGTGTCGGAAATGGCGCCCATGTGGATGACGGCATCGAGCTTGCGTCCGTCGAGCCAATTCATCAATTCGGCCGGCGGCACCAGATCGGCGACCTGGCGCTTGGCAAGGTTGCGCCATTTGGCGTCGTCCTGGCCGAGCAGGTCGTTGACCACGACATCGCTGGCGCCCGCCTCGTTGAGGCTGGCGACCACGTTCGACCCGATGAACCCGGCCCCGCCGGTGACCAAAAACATGCCCTGGCCCTGTACGCCCTGAATTGAGGCCATCCTTTGCCCCAGTCCGTGGATCGGCGCAAATATTAGGCCCTATTCGGCCGCAAATGGCTCAGGACACGGTAAAAATCGCCGCTGGACAGACTTGGCACCCGCGGGGTAACGCCTGTCCAAGCCGGCCAAAACGGACGCTATCAGGGGCACTGGCGCCGCACGCATGAGCCAAGATTTAACCCGAGCGCCAAAGCCGGTACTGATCGTCCCTTATGCCTGGATCGGGGATTTCGTCCGCTGTCATTCGGTGGCGAAGCTTCTGCGCGCGCAGGCGCCCGACCGCCCGGTCGATATGGTCACCAGCACGCTGTGCGCACCGCTTGCCGACTACATGCCGGGCATCCGCAAAGCGATCGTCGCCGATTTGCCGCGCGGATGGATCGGCGTCGCGCTGCAACGACGACTCGCCGCCGCGTTACGCGCGGAGCACTACGGTCAGGCGTTAGTAATGTCGCGCAAGTGGAAGGCGGCGCTGGCGCCTTGGCTCGCCGCCATTCCAATACGAACGGGCTTTGCCGGCGAAGGCCGCTTCGGACTCATCAACGATATGCGATGGGGCGAACGCAAGCTGCAGCGCATGATCGATCAGATGGGCGCGCTGGCTTTGCCGGACGGCGCGAGCCTCCCGGGTGAATGGCCGTTGCCTGAACTGAAGGTGCCGACGCGCGACGTCGATTCCTGGTGCAACCGGCGAGGACTGGCGCGCGACGATCCGCCCATCGTCACGCTGTCGCCCGGCGCGGTGGGCGCCGGCAAGGCCTGGCCAGCCAGACATTACGCCGAGCTGGCGCGAGCGCTGATAAAGGACGGCGCGAGTGTTTGGATACTCGGCGGACCGAATGAGAAGTCAATCGCAAAACAAATCGCCGAAGCCGCCGGCAACCGCGTTCGCGACCTCACCGGCAATGATTTGCGCGACGCCATTCTCGCGCTCGCCGCCGCCGATGTTTCCGTCACCAATGATTCCGGATTGATGCACGTGTCCGCTGCGATCGGTACGCCGACGGTGGCGATTTTCGGCCCGACCAGTCCGTGGCACTGGAAGCCGCTCAATCCGATTGCCGCCATTCTCGAGCCGCCCGGTGACGACGCCGCGCGCGAACGCGCCCGCAGTGAGGGCAACGATGCGGTCAGCCACCGCCGCACCGCCGATGTCGCGGTCGAGACCGTGCTGGCGGCGGTACACAATGTGCTTGCGAATGGCGGCTAATTCGCATAGCCGCGGCGTTAACTTTTGACGTGCCCAAACCTGACGCGCCGCGCTTTCCGTGCTATCTAACCGGCCAATGACAAGGGACCGAAATCTTCACATGGCCAAGGCCAAACCAGCCGACACGACCAGCGATCGCGCGCAAGCGGCCATCGATTCCGCCCTGCGCACGCTTGACGCGGAAGGCGGCGGCATCGACGCGCTCGCCACCGCGTTGCGCGACGGTCTCGGGTCGAGTTTCGCCGCCGCGATCGACCTGATCCGCGCCGCGCAAGGCCGGGTGATCGTCACCGGTATGGGCAAATCCGGCCATGTCGGACGCAAGATCGCCTCGACCTTTTCCTCAACGGGAACGCCGGCGCTCTTTGTCCACCCTGGTGAGGCGGCCCATGGCGATCTCGGCATGATCGCCAATAACGATGTGATCATCGCGCTCTCGTGGTCGGGCGAAACGGCGGAACTGAAGAATCTCACCGATTATTCGCGCCGCTTTCGCATCGGCCTGGTCGCGATGACCGCCAGCGCGGATTCCACGCTGGCCAAGACTGCGGACGTGGTGCTCGCTCTGCCGCAGGCGCGCGAGGCCTGCCCGCACAATCTGGCGCCGACCACGTCATCGCTGATGCAACTCGCGCTCGGCGATGCGCTCGCCATCGCACTGTTGGAAAGCCGCGGCTTTACAGCGGTCGATTTCGGCCTGCTGCATCCGGGCGGCAAGCTCGGCGCGCTGCTCAAGGTGGTCGGCGACTTCATGCACAAGGACGCCTCGGTGCCGCTGGCACCGCTCGGCACCCGCATGGCCGACGCGATCATCGAAATGTCGGCCAAGGGCTTCGGCTGCATCGGCATCACCGATGCGAACGGCAAGCTGGTCGGCATTATCACTGACGGCGACTTGCGCCGTAACATGCGCAACAATCTACTCGACTCGCGTGTCGACGATGTGATGACGCGGGCGCCGAAGACGGTGCGGCCCGATCAGTTGATCAGCGAGACGCTCGAAATTCTCAATTCGACGAAGGTGACTGCGCTGTTTGCGGTTGAGGTCGGCAAGCCGGTCGGCGTCATCCATATCCACGATCTGTTGCGCGCCGGCGCGGCCTGATCAGCGGGAAATTTTCGCGACCGCATCGGCAACCGCCGCAATGGTTGGCGGTGCTCTTTCCGCGCCAAGGACTGTGATTGGCCCGCGCCCGATCGGACCGGTCAGGCCCGGTTCGCTGCCGGCAAAAATCGCCACCAGCGGAACACCCAGCGCAGCGGCGAGATGCAGCAGCCCGGTATCCACGCCGATCACAAATTGCGCGCCCGCAATCAGCCGCGCGACTGCGTCGAGCGGCGAGCGCTCCGGCGCGCGCGCGCGCGGCAGCGCGGCGGCGATGCGTTCACTACGCGCGCGCTCTTCGTCCGTGCCCCACGGCAGCACCAGCGCGATGCCCTGCCCGGTGAGCCTTTGTCCGAGCGCGATCCAATCCGCCTCCGGCCATTGTTTTTCCGGCCGCGCCGTGGCGTGCAGCAGCACGGCATAGCGTTCGCTTGGCGCGGCAAAGCGCGCGCGATCGAGCCCGAAATCCGGCGCGCTCTGCGGCGCATAGCCCAGCGAAAGCCCGCTCAAGATGCGATTGCGTTCCACCGCGTGCAGCGCGCGGCTCACATTGTGCCGGACATCGTAGAACGGCGCCGCCAGCGGCTCGCGAATGCTGGACGCGTCGTAGCCGTGACGCTTGCCGTGCGCGAGCCGCGCGATCATGCCCGAGCGCAGCAGGCCCTGGCTGTCCACGATCAGGTCGTAGCGTTGCGCGCGGATGGCGCGCAGGCTGCCGGCGATTTCGGCGAGCGTTGCCGGCGCGTAGAGTGATTTCCGCCAGCGCCGCCAGGCCACCGGGATGACCGCGCTTACAGCCGGATGCAGCCGCACCAGCGGCGCAAATGCCTCCTCCACCAACCAGGTGAAGCGCGCGCCCGGCTGCGCTTGGCGCGCCTCGGTCAGCGCCGGCATGTGGTGGATCACGTCCCCCAGCGACGATGTCTTGATGAAAAGAATATCGGCCATTTTACCTCTGCCCGGGGTCATATACTCAGCATTAAGCATGACCGCTATAACCATCGCCGTTTGCCACCCGGCCTAAGCGCGCTTTTACGGCGGCCCGGTAAAACGGCGCAAAATTGGGGATTGGATCATGACGATCCTGGTCACGGGCGGGGCCGGCTATATCGGCAGCCACATGGTGCACGAGTTGGTCGACGCCGGCGAGCCGGTGGTCGTGCTCGACAATCTGTCGACCGGTTTTCGCTTTCTGGTGCCGAACAAGGCGCCGTTCGTCGCAGGCTCGACCGGCGACCGCGAACTGGTAGCGCAGACCATTGCCCGCCACGGCGTGACCGCGATCATCCATTTCGCCGCCTCGATCGTGGTGCCGGATTCGGTGCGCGACCCGCTCGGCTATTACAGCAACAACACCATGAACACCTGCGCGTTGCTCGACACCGCCATCAAAGCGGGCGTGCAGCAGTTCATTTTCTCGTCCACCGCCGCGGTCTATGGCAATGCCGAGCAGGTGCCGGTGCGCGAGGATGCGCCGACCGCGCCGATCTCGCCATACGGTACCTCGAAGCTGATGTCGGAGATCATGCTGCACGATGCCGGCAAGGCGCACGGGCTGCGTTTCGTGATCTTGCGCTATTTCAACGTCGCCGGCGCCGATCCGAAACTGCGCACCGGACAGTCGACGCCGAACGCGACTCATCTGATCAAGGTCGCCTGCGAGGCCACGCTCGGCAAGCGCGCCAAGCTCGAAATCTTCGGCACCGACTACCCGACACCGGATGGCACCTGCGTGCGCGATTATATCCACGTCAGCGATCTGGCGCGCGCGCACTCGGCCGCGCTCGCCTATTTGCGCCGCGGCGGCGCCAGCACGACGTTCAATTGCGGCTACGGCCGCGGCGCGTCGGTGCTGGAAGTGATCGACGCGGTGCGCCGCGTCAGCCGGCACGACTTTCCGGTCGAAGTGAGCGGACGCCGCGCCGGCGATCCGGTGGCGCTGGTGGCAGACGTCGCACGCATCCGCTCGACGCTCGATTGGCGGCCCCAGTACGAGGATCTCGACACCATCGTCGCCCATGCGCTCGCCTGGGAACGGCGGTTGCCGGGCAAGCGCGAAAGCACTCCGGCCTGATTTCCCGGCGGAATCGGCGCGATATCTGGCGTTTTAACCGGATTTTGGCTTGAAAATTTCCTCTGCCACAGGCAAGGAAACGTCAGCCCCCACCTGTATTTAACCGTGCCCTAGTCAGAGCCCAGCAGAGGGCGGATGAACCAGCAGATTTTGCCATCGGCCAACGATGAGCGTTACAGCGCTTACGCATTGATCCGGCGCTTGCTGACCGAGCAAGGCTTGGTGCATTGGCGCCGCTACGCGATCGCATTCATCTTGATGGCGATCTCCGCCGGCTGCACGGCGATGAGCGCCTATCTGATCGGCGACGTGATCAACCAGACTTACGTCAATCACAACCTCACCGGCGTCATCATTCTCGGCACCGTAACCGCCGCCCTGTTCGCGGCCAAGGGGCTCGCCACCTATGGCCAGAGCGTGCTGCTGTCGCAAATCGGCAACCGCATCGTCGCCAATAATCAGCGCGCCGTCTTCGCCAAGCTGCTCAACGAGGGACTGAGCTTCTTCTCGGACCGACATTCATCCGAATTCATCGCCCGGCTGTCGACCGGCGCTGCGGCCTGCACCCAGGTCATCAACCTCTTGATCACCTCGCTCGGCCGCGACCTGCTGTCGCTGATCGGGCTGCTGACCGTCATGGTGGTGCAGGACCCGCTGATGTCGTTCTTCAGCTTCGTGGTGGCGCCGCCGGCGTTTTTTATCCTGCGCAAGATGATCCGCCGCGTCTATGGAATTGCGCGCAAGCAATTCCAGGGCGGCACCCGCATCCTCGAAACGCTGCAAGAGACGCTGCAAGGCATCCGCATCGTCAAGGCCTTCACGCTCGAAGACATCATGCGCGAGCGCTTCGACCGCAATGTCGCGGCGGTCGAGCACGAGGCCAACAAGATGGCGCGGGTTTCCGGCCGGTCCAGCCCGCTGATGGAAACGCTGGGCGGCTGCGCCATCGCCATTGCCATCATCTATGGCGGCTATCGCGTGATCAACACCGGCGCGACCCCGGGACAATTTTTCTCGTTCATCGCCGCATTCCTGCTGGCCTACGAGCCGGCCAAGCGCCTGGCCCGTCTCAACATCGAACTCAACGGCGCGCTGGTCGGCGTGCGGATCCTGTTCGAGGTAATCGATTCGCCGCCGAGCGAGCCGGCCGACCTTGGCAAGCCTGCCTTGCTGGTCAAAACACCGCAGCTGCAATTCAACGACGTTCATTTTTCCTATCGCAACGATGAATCGGTGTTGCGCGGCATGTCGCTTATCGCCGAGCCGGGCATGCTGACGGCACTGGTTGGGCCGTCGGGCGGCGGCAAGTCGACGATTTTCAATTTGATCCTGCGCTTCTACGACATCGAGCGCGGCAGCATCGCCGTCGATGGGCAGGATGTCAGCCAGGTGTCGCGTCGCTCGCTGCGCCAGCACATTGCCTATGTCGGGCAGGACGTGTTCCTGTTCCGCGACACGGTGCGCGAAAACATCGCCTTCGGAAAACCGGGCGCCAGCGAGGACGAAATCGTCGCCGCCGCCAAGGGCGCCTACGCGCATGATTTCATCATGTCGTTCCCGCGCGGCTACGACACGCCGGTCGGTGAACACGGCCTGCAACTCTCCGGCGGTCAGCGCCAGCGCGTTGCCATCGCGCGCGCCTTGATCAAGAACGCGCCGATCATCCTGCTCGACGAGGCCACCGCCGCGCTCGATTCGGAATCCGAATTGCAGGTGCGCGAGGCGATGGAACGGCTCTGCCAGGGCCGCACCACGCTGGCGATCGCGCATCGGCTGCACACGGTTTCGCATGCCGACCGCATCTACGTGGTCGAGGATGGCCGGGCGGTCGAGTCCGGCCAGCACGACGAGTTGCTGCGCAAAGGCGGCCGCTATGCTGCGTTCTACCGGCTCCAGCTCAAGGAGCAGGAAACCCGCACGCCGCTGGTCGCGGCGCAATAGGGCCTCGGAAACGCGTGGCTTTTTCCGTCTTGTTCGAGGCGGCATAATGCGATACCGAATTGACCCGCCGGCCAACGCATTCACCCCTACATCTCAGAAGGCAAATTCCTAATGAGCGCGGATTACGTCATTTCGCCTGCCCCACAAGCGAAGATTGCCGTGGCCGGGACAGCCAAGGTCTTTCCGGTTCGCCGCATCTGGTGCGTCGGCCGCAATTACATCGAGCACATTCGCGAGATGGGACAGGACGAGCGGTTGCCGCCGTTTTATTTTGCCAAGCCAGCTGACGCGATCGTGCCCGACGGCGGCACGGTGCCCTACCCGTCGCTGACCAAGGACATGCATCACGAGGTCGAGCTGGTGGTCGCGCTCAAGTCGGGCGGCCGCAACATCCCGGTCGCCAAGGCCAATGACTGCATCTACGGTTACGCGGTCGGCATCGACTTGACCCGCCGCGACCTGCAGATCGCCTCGCGCGACCTCAAGCGGCCATGGGAAATCGGCAAGGCGTTCGATCATTCGGCGCCCTGCGGCGCGATCAAGCCGGCGTCGGAGTCCGGCCATCCGACCAAGGGCAAGATCACGCTCAAGTGCAACGGCAAGATCCGTCAGGACGGCGACCTCAACCAGTTGATCTGGAACGTGCCGGAAATCATCTCCAATTTGTCGGAGATGGTCGAGCTGGTGGCCGGCGACATCATCATGACCGGCACACCCTCGGGCGTCGCGGCGACAGTTGCCGGCGACAAGCTCGAGTGCGAAGTCGAAGGCGTCGGCAAACTGACCGTCACCATTGGCCAGCCACTGAAATAGCCACTCGGCCATCTCGAAAATTGCGGCCGGCGGATGGAACCGCCGGCCGCTTTGCATTGTTTAACGTCTTGCTAACGGTCGGGGCTGCAAACTGGGATTGCCGGAGTTGCTGCGTCGTTTCACCGCAGGAATGATTGCAATGGGCCAAGCCTTCAAAACCGACGTGTTCACACCGGCATTCGATGCGGCCGACATGGCCGCGCGGGTCATGACCTTCGCCCCGGCAACCGACGCCGAAGCCCTCAAACTGCTGCGCGCCAGTTTTCCCGAATGCACGCTCAGCATGCGGATCGCCGCGCTCGATTTACTGATGCGGCGGCGCCCGCGCGGATTCGGTCAGACCTACAGTCCTAGATAAGCCTGCCGTACGCGGTCGTCGGTAAGCAGCGCCTCGCCGCTGCCTGCCAGCGTGATGCGGCCGTTCTCCAGCACATAGGCGCGACTGGCGAGTTTGAGCGAGACCGCCACGTTCTGCTCCACCAGCACGCACGTGAGGCCCTCGCGGTTGAGGTCGCGCACGCATCGCAGCACGCTTTGCACCATCGTCGGCGCAAGGCCCAGTGACGGTTCGTCGAACATCACAAGGTCCGGCGCCCCCATCAGACAGCGCCCGATCGCAAGCATCTGCTGCTCGCCGCCGGACAGCGTGCCGGCCAACTGGCCGCCGCGCTCGACCAGCGTGGGAAACAACGCGTAGACACGTTCGAGATTGCGCACACGGCCCGCCAGCGCGCGCGGCAACATGGCGCCCATCTCCAGGTTCTCGGCGACCGATAGCGTCGGGAATACCTGACGCCCTTCGGCGACCTGGCCGATACCGAGATCGCACACTTTGTGACTCGGCCAGCCGGCAATATCGGCGCCGCGATAGAGAATTCGCCCGCGCGCCGGCTTGAGCATGCCGGCAATGGTGCGGATCAGCGATGTCTTGCCCGCGCCATTGGCGCCGACAATGGCAACGATGGCGCCCTGTTCGATGTCGAGAGAGACGCCGTCGAGCGCCTGCGCATCGCCGTAAAAAACCTCGAGGTTTTCGATGCGAAGCATCAAACGGCCTCCACACCGAGATAGGACTCGATCACCGCAGGTTCGCGCACAATCTGTTCCGGTGCGCCTTCCGCAATCGCCGCGCCGTGATGCAGCACAAGAATGCGCTGCGCGAGCGCCATCACCGCGCGCATCACGTGCTCGATTAGCAAGATGGTCAGCCCGGTTTCACGATTGAGCTCGCGCAGGATCGCGACGATCCGGTCGGTTTCGGTCGGCCGCAATCCCGCCATCGTCTCGTCGAGCAACAGCAGTTTCGGATCGGTGGCGAGCGCGCGCGCCATTTCGAGCCGTTTGCGGTCGGGCAGCGTCAACGATGAGGCGCGCTGCTCGCGCTTGTCGTAAAGATCGAGCCGGCGCAGCACGTCGTGCGCATGCAGCCGCGCAGCATCGACGTGCCGGCGATGCAGCAGCGCGCCGACGATGACATTCTCCTCGACGCTCAAGCCCGGGAACGGCCGCACGATCTGGAACGTGCGGCCGATGCCGCGCCGGCATATGCCGTCGGCAGACAGATGCTCTATGCGCTCACCGGCGAAAGTGATGGAGCCGCCGTCCGGCGGAAACTTTCCGGCAATCATGTTGAATAGCGTGGTCTTGCCGGCGCCATTCGGGCCGATCACGGCGAAGATGCCGCCCTCCGGCACCTCGAAGCTGACGCGGTCCACCGCCACGAGCCCGTGGAACCGTTTGCTGACGCCTTGCACCGACAGCAGCGCGCTCATGGCTTGCGCTCCAGCCCGATGCGCTTGCACAGCCACGGCCACACGCCATCCGGCAGCGCGGTAATCACCAGCAGCAGGCAGATGCCATAGAACACCTGCTTGGCGCCCGGCAGATCGACGCCGAGCGCGGCCAACGTGCTGTTCAGCGTTTCCGCCAGCCCGGTCAAAATGAACGCACCGAGGATGGGCCCGAACAGAGTGCCGACGCCGCCAACGATCGGTCCGAGGATGATTTCGATCGAGCGCGAGATGTGAAACACCTGCTCGGGAAACAAATTATTGTAATAGAAAGCATAAATCACGCCGGCGAACGAGGTCATGGCCGCCGAGATCGCCACCGCGATCATCTTGTAGTGAAATGTGTCGATGCCGGACGAGCGCGCGGCTTCCTCGTCTTCGCGGATCGCGCGCCAGTAATAGCCGACGCGACTTTGCAGCAAGACCCGGCAGAAGATCAAGGCGAGCACCGTAGCGGCCAGCAAGATGTAATAAAACATCGCCGGATGACCACGCAGGTGCCAGAGATCGTTGCCGGAATATTGCGCGACCGGCAGAAACAGACCGGACGCGCCGCTGGTCCAGCTAACATGATCGAATCCGACGCGGGCGAATTCGGCGACCGCAATCGTCAGGATCGCGAAATAGACTCCGGCGACGCGGAAGCGGAACGCTAAAAACCCGATAAAACAACAGGTTAGCGCCGCGATCGGAATGGCGACAAGCAGGCCGAGCCACGGGCCGATGCCGAAATGGACGTATAACGAAGCGGCCGTATAGGCGCCGAGCCCGACATAGAGCGCGTGGCCGAGCGACAACTGCCCGGCAAAGCCCATCATGATGTTCCAGCTCTGCCCGAGGTAGGCGAAGTACAGGATCAGAATAAGCACGGTGAGCAGGTAATCGCCCGCGAATAACGGGGCGGCGATCAGAGCGATAAGCAGAGCAACTAACATGAGCAGCGCGCGGCGCGAAACGCCGGCGAACAGCGCCGAGATCATGCCGCCCTCTTCATAATGCTTTTTTGCCCATGATGCCCTGCGGGCGGAACAGCAGCACCAGCACCAGGATGCCGAAGGCGAACATGCTTTTGGCCGACGGCTCAAACAGGAGCCCGGCCATCGCCTCGGTGAGCCCGATCAATACGCCGCCCAAGAGCGCGCCGGGCATTGAGCCAAGCCCGCCGGTGATCACGATCACGAAGGCCAATAGCGTGTAAGCCGGCCCGAGCGCCGGCGTCACATCGACGATCAGAACCAGCATCACGCCGGCGGCGCCGACGCAGGCCGCGCCCAGACCGAAGGTCAAGGCGTACAGATGCTCAACATCAAGCCCGACAACGCGCGCCCCGGTGTAATTATCGGCGCAGGCGCGGATCGCGGTGCCGAGCCGTGTGTATCGGAAGAAAGCAAATAGCGCGGCCGCGACCACGATGGCCGCGGCGCCGGCATAAAGCTTGGTGGCGTCAACGATTAGTGGGCCGACCTTGAAACTGTCATAGGCGTAGGAGGCCTGCACGCTGCGCGCATCGGGGCCTGCGATGATGAGCATCAAGTTGACGATGATGAGCGCCACCGCCACAAGCAACAGGAACTGGCTGTGCTCGGGCCGGGTGATGAACTTGTTGATCAGGCGTGCTTGCAGCAGATAGCCGAAAATGAACAGCACTGCAGCGATCGGCACCAGCATCACAAGCGGGTCGAGGTGGAAGGCAGCGAACAGCGCCACCGCGATATACATAGCGATGGTCATCATCTCGCCATGGGCGAAGTTGACCACGCGCACCACGCCGAAAATAACCGACAGACCCAGCGCCATCAAGCCGTAGACCAGGCCCGTCAGGACCCCGCCAACGGCGACATTGAGATAGACATCGGCCGGCACGGGCTGATCCTAATGACGCGAGGCTCAGCCGCGCTTGTCGTACGGCGTCAGCGGCCATTCCGGCTTGGCGATGGCCGCGGCTTTCGGCGCGACCGTGACCACCTTGCCGCCGCGATTCTGCAGCCCGCCGCCGATGATCTTGTCATTCTGGCCCTTGGCGTCGAACTGGATGCCGGGACCGATGCTGACATTGTCGGTGATGTTGGTCGTGCGTATCGCATCGGCCAGCGCCTTCGGATCGGCGGAACCGGCCCGCTTGTAGGCGTCGGCCGCAATCAGCAGCGCTTCGAACGTGTAGACGTGGTTGGTGTTCAGGTTGACACCGGGGTGCGCCTTGGCGAGCGCCGTCTCGAGCTTCTTGCTCAGGGGTTTGTGCGGGTCGTACCAAGGCGCGAAGCTCATCGGCCCGTCAGCGAGTTTGCCGAGCGTCTTGAGATACTGATCCTCATACCAACCCGGGCCCATGCTCAATATCGCCATCGGCGTCCAGCGCTGTTTGATCAATTCGCGGGTGAGCAGGATGGCGTCGTTGAGGCGGCTGACGAGAAGCAGCGCATCCGCCCCGGTCGCCTTGGCCTTGGAGATTTCGACCGACAGGTCGCGTGCCGCCGGATCGTAGGCGACTTCCTCGACGATTTTGTACGGCATGTCGAATTTCGGCATCATCGCGCCGATGCCTTTCGACATCGCAATGCCGAAGGTGTCGTTGACGTGCATGAACACGACCGTCTTAGGCGCCGCGCCAACGGCCGCGAACACTTCCTTCTGGTCGATGAAAGCGTCGCGCAGGATCATCGGTGCGGTCGGGAAATTGCGGAACACGAACTTGTATCCCTGCTCGGTGATCGGCGGGGCAGCGGCGATGTTGATAATGAAGGGAATGCCTTTTTGTTCAGCGACCTGTGCGATCGCGGTGGTCTGGCCGGAATCGAAGGCGCCCATCAGGAGCTGCGCGCCGTTGCCGATCAGCTTCTCGGCCTGCGAACGGGCGGTATCGACGCTGGATTCGGTATCCGCGTTCATGATGTCGAGTGACGGCAGGCCGCCGTCCTTGAGGATGCCCGCGGTAATATCGACGCCGCGCTGGCAATCCTGACCGATGCCGGCTTCAAAGCCCGAGCGCGGCAGCAACACGCCCACTTTCAACGCCGCGCCTTGCGCGCGGACGATGTTAAAAGGCGTGGCCGCAGCCAAGGCGGTGGTGCCGAGCCCGGCAGCGACGGTTCGCCGCGTGAAACCCGATTGATGATTTTTTCTCATTGGATGTTCTCCCTGACGACCGACCATGCCGGGGATGATGCGGATTTTATGCGCCGGTCACAAGCGCCAAAAATGCCGCGGATGGCGGCGTTTTAGGCCCCCAGCGCCCGCTCGACCGCGGCTGCGATGCGGAAAAGGCGGTGGTCCTGGCCGTTGCGCGCAACCAACATCAAACCGGCAGGCAAGCCGCCGTGTCGCGGCAACGGCAGTGAAACGGCGGTGAGATCGAAGAAATTGGCGATAGTCGTATTGCGCAGCGCCATCGCATTGCGCGCCATGAATTCCTTCGGGGCGGCGGCTTCGTCGATGCGCGGCGCGACGATCGGCGTGCTCGGCATCACCAGCGCGTCGAGGTCGCCGAGGCGGGCGTCCATGGCGCGGATCAGGTCCGCGCGCGCGCGCATGACGGCGATGTAGTCGGCCGAGGAAATGTCGCGACCCTTCTCGATGCGGGCGCGTACGATCTGGTCGACATCATCGCCGCGTCGCGTCAGACGGTCGCGGTGGATGGAATAGACCTCGGCCACGAGGATGCTGGCGCGCGACAGCGTGGTCATCATATCGCCGATCAGCGGCAGCTTTTCGTTCGAGAGCCGCGCCCCCGCCTTCTCCAAACGGTCGAGCGCCTCGGGGAAACGTTTTCCGACGGTGTCGTCCAGATTTTCTAGCGGCAGACCTTGCGCGATACCAAGGCGCAGGCCCGCAAGCGGTGCGGGTTCGAGCTTCCATGGCGCCTCGCCGGCCATCACTGCGTCAACCGAGGCGCAGTTCGCGACGCTGCGCGCTATCGAGCCAATGGAATCAAGCGACCAGGACAGCGGAAAGGCGCCGTCGGTCGGAATTCGCCAGGCGCTTGGCTTGAAGCCGACCACGCCGCAGAACGCGGCCGGAATCCGGCACGAGCCGCCGGTATCGCTGCCGATGGCGACATCGCAGAGGCCATCGGCGGCGGCAACAGCCGCGCCGGAGGACGAACCGCCCGGACAGCGCGCACGGTCGGCCGGATTGCCGGGTGTGCCGAAATGCGGATTGATGCCGAGCCCAGTGAAAGCAAACTCGGACATGTTGGTTTTGGCGACGATCACCGCCCCTGCCGTGCGCAGGCGGCGCACCGCCGGCGCGTCGGCCTCGGCCGGCTTGCCCTCGTCGGCCAGCAGTTTGGAGCCGGCACGCGTAACTTCGCCCGCGACGTCGAACAAATCCTTGATGGTGATAATCGCGCCATCGAGCGGACCCAGCGAAATGCCGTCGCGGGCCCGGGCATCGGCGGCATCGGCCGCGGCGCGCGCCGCTTGCTGATAGACCGTAAGACAGGTTCGCGCGCCCTCGCCCTGCGGATCGGCGATCAGGGCAAGAGCCTGTTCAAGCCGCTCGCGCGAAGGCGTCATGCGTGAAGCCCACCCTTTTCGACAATGAACCGCGTGATCTCATCGATGCCCTTGCCCTCGCGCAAGTTCGTGAACACGAAAGGGCGTGCTGCGCGCATTTTCCTGGCATCGCGCTCCATGACCTCGAGCGAGGCGCCGACGTAAGGCGCCAGATCGATCTTGTTGATCACCAGCAAATCGGAGCGCGTGATGCCGGGACCGCCTTTCGAGGGAATTTTGTCGCCGGCGGCGACGTCGATGACGTAGATCGTCAGATCGGCGAGTTCGGGCGAAAAAGTAGCGGCCAGATTGTCGCCGCCGGATTCAATCAGCACCAGATCGAGATCGGGAAACTTGGCGCGCATGTCAGCGATCGCGGCGAGATTGATCGAGGCGTCCTCGCGAATGGCGGTGTGAGGGCAGCCGCCGGTCTCTACGCCGGCGATGCGGTCGGCGCTGAGCGCGCCCGAACGCACCAGATATTCGGCATCCCACTTGGTGTAGATGTCGTTGGTGATGGCGGCGATCTCGAAACGGTCGCGCAGCTTCTTGCACAGCAGGTCCATCAGCGCGGTCTTGCCGGAGCCGACCGGCCCGCCGACGCCGATGCGCAAGGGGCCATGGGGGTTTTTTGCCATCCGATTACACCCGTCCGATCGTCAAAACGATAAAGCCAGCCGCCAGCACCAGGCACAAGGGCCCGTACCAGTTCCGATCCAAGCTCGCAAACGGCTGTTGCGCGAAACGCCGGCGCCAGGCCGGAACATAAGCGGCAAGACCCCGGGCGACAAAAACCAAGGCCGTCAGCATACCGGCCACGGTGACCGTAATTGCGGGCAACGGAACCACGATTGCGTCGGCGAGCGCCAACGCCACAAGGCCGGCTGCAAAGATCGCCGCAGCGGCGATCAGACAACGCGCCATCGACGGCATGCGGCTGCGCCCTGTCGCCCCTATCACCAGCGCGACCAAATTGCGTTCATCATGCGCCGGCCAACGCAGGCCGAGGCCCCAAGCGGCATGCAGCGCCGCGATTGCGGTCAGCACCAGAAAGATCTGGATGGCAATAAGGTTCATGACCGGAACAGCCGCGTGTACTGCGTCTCATGCCGCGCGCTGGCCAAATCCGCGCGGAAGGCAGATGAACCAATATCGTCGAGCTTGACGCGGAGAGCGCGCTGCGCGGTAGCGGCGACGGCGGGCTCTAGCGCGGCCAGCACGCGCTGGCCGTCGCTCTGGCCGAGCGGGATCAGCCGCACACCGGCGGAGACCCAATTGGCGGCGATGGCTTGCAGGTACGCGGCAAGCGCGGGCTCCAACGCGATGCCGTGCCCCGCGGCCGCAACCGCAACCGCGACCGGATAGGCCACCGGGCCGTCCCAGTTTTTCTTGAGCCGATCGATGGCAGCACAGGGCCACGCCGCGCGCGCGGCTTCGACGAAGGCGTTGCCCTGCGCGGTGGTTTCCAGGTGACGCTCTTTTGACGGCGCAAAGACGGCCGCGAGCTCGGCGATGGCGTGCAGGCCCTTGTCGTCGGCCGCCCGGGTCGCGCGGTGCGCGTGGGCAAACAGCACCGCATCCGAAAGGCCGCCGCCCTCGGCCAGCATGACGCCGAGCCAGGCTTTCAGGCTGTCGGCGTCCTTGATGTCGCCTGCCTCCACCGCCCATTCGATGCCGCTCGAATAGGAGAACGCGCCGACCGGAAAGGCCGGCGACAACCAGGCCGTCAGGCGGTAAAGCGAGGGTTGTTTGAATTCGTCACGCGCCATGCGGCTGCACTTCCGGGTCGAACGGCGCTTCGAGTGGCGCGAGCTGCGCCCCGAGACCGCGCAGCATTTCCTCCAGCACGTGGTCGCGCCGGATGCGGATTTTGCCGCCGATGATTTGCACGTCGGTGTGGCGATTGCCGAGATGCCAGGCCAGCCGCACGGCGTCGAGCGCGCTGCCGGTGGAGACTTCGATCAGCGATTCGGCGAGGCCGGCGACCAACACGATCGTCCCGTCGTCGAGCACCAGCCCGTCACCGTCGCGCAGCGTCACCGGCTTGAGGAAATCGAGCAGAAATTCGGTGCCCTGCTCGCCTTTGAGCACGATGCGCCTCCGCTGCCGGTCGCCGGCGTCGAGCACGACGCGGTCGATGGCGCCGGCCCATTCGCCGGCCGGTTTGATCGCGGACACACGCTTCATTGCCGCAGTCTAGAAGAGGAAGTACCGCTGCGCCATCGGCAGCACTTCGGCCGGCGCACAGGTCAAGAGCTCGCCATCGGCGCGCACCTCATAGGTCTCCGGGTCGACCTCGATATCCGGCGTGGCGTCATTGTGGATCATGCTTTTCTTGTTGATCTCGCGCGTGCCCTCGACCGCGACGAATTGCTTCTCGACGCCCAATTTATTGTGCAGATTGCTCTTGGCCGCCGCCTTCGACACAAACACCAGTGACGAGGCCGTCAGCGCCTTGCCGAAGGCGCCGAACATCGGCCGGTAATGCACCGGTTGCGGCGTCGGGATCGAGGCGTTGGGATCGCCCATCTGAGCGGCGACGATTGAACCGCCTTTGATGACGATTTCCGGCTTGACGCCGAAGAAGGCCGGCGACCACAAAACTAGGTCGGCGAGCTTGCCTTTCTCGACCGACCCGATGTGCTTCGACACGCCATGCGCGATCGCCGGGTTTATGGTGTATTTGGCGACGTAGCGCTTGACGCGCTTGTTGTCGTTGTCGCCTTTCTCGCCCGGCAGCGCGCCGCGCTGCTTCTTCATCTTGTCCGCCGTCTGCCAGGTGCGGATGATGACTTCGCCCAAGCGTCCCATGGCTTGCGAGTCCGACGACATCATCGAGAGCGCACCGAGGTCGTGCAGAATGTCTTCGGCCGCAATGGTCTCCTTGCGGATGCGGCTTTCGGCGAATGACAGATCCTCGGCGATCGACGGATCAAGATGGTGGCATACCATCAGCATATCGAGATGTTCGTCGAGCGTGTTCTTGGTGTAAGGCCGCGTCGGATTGGTCGACGACGGCAATACGTTCTTCAGACCCGCGACCTTGATGATGTCGGGCGCGTGGCCGCCGCCGGCGCCTTCGGTGTGAAACGCATGAATGGTGCGACCCTTGAACGCCTTGATGGTGTCCTCGACGAAGCCAGACTCATTGAGCGTGTCGGTGTGGATCATCACCTGAACGTCGTATTCCTCCGCGACCGACAGGCAGCAGTCGATCGCCGCCGGTGTGGTGCCCCAGTCCTCATGCAGCTTGAGCGAACAGGCGCCGGCCTTGACCATTTCTTCCAGCGCCGCCGGCCGCGAGGCGTTACCCTTGCCGGCAAAACCGAGATTGACCGGAAACGCGTCCGCCGCCTGGATCATGCGGCCGAGGTGCCACGGCCCGGGCGTGCAGGTGGTGGCATTGGTGCCGGCCGCGGGTCCGGTGCCGCCGCCGAGCATCGAGGTGACGCCGGACATCAACGCCTCGTCGACCTGCTGCGGGCAAATGAAATGGATGTGGGTGTCGAAACCACCGGCGGTGAGAATTTTTCCTTCGGCGGCGATGATCTCGGTGCCGGGGCCGATGATGATAGTGACATTCGGCTGGATGTCTGGATTGCCGGCTTTACCGATGGCGGCGATGCGACCATCCTTGATGCCGACGTCGGCCTTCACGATGCCCCAATGATCGAGAATGAGGGCATTCGTGATGACGGTATCGACAGCGCCCTGTTTGTTGCTGATCTGCGATTGCCCCATGCCGTCGCGGATCACCTTGCCTCCGCCGAACTTCACCTCCTCGCCATAGGTGGTGAAATCTTTTTCGACCTCGACGATCAGGCTGGTATCCGCCAACCGCACGCGGTCGCCGGTGGTGGGCCCGAACATGTCCGCATAGGCCGCGCGTTTCATGGATAGCGCCATAACTTTATCCCCGCAGTTCACAACGCCGAAAAATCCGCGCTTGCCTGAAGCACGGAGCCGGATAGGGTTATCGACAGGTCAGCCATCTTCGGCTCACGCCGAACAGGGATGGCCGCCATGACCGGAGCGGGCATGGGACGTGGGTGCTGCTTGCAGTATTCGTGGTCCATGTTTGCCGGTCCTGGCTCTCAGTAACTGGGTACGACGCTGAAAGGCTCACGCCCGTAAGTGCCGGAAATGGATCCGAGAGCTTGTGACGGGCAGACGACGGTCTGCCCGTTATGGCTTTTAGGGGCCTGCGAAGCCCGGCTCATAATTTCCCCATCACATCGCCGCGAAAGCCATAGATCGTCCGCTTGCCGGCGAGCGCGACCAGCGTGACCTCGCGCGTCTGCCCCGGCTCGAAGCGCACCGCGGTGCCGGCTGCGATATTGAGCCGCATGCCGCGCGCGGCTTTGCGTTCGAACTTCAACGACGGGTTGGTTTCGAAGAAATGATAATGCGAGCCGACCTGAATTGGCCGGTCGCCGGAATTGGCAACCGTGAGCGTCACAGTCTTGCGGCCGGCGTTGAGTTCGATATCGCCGTCCTTGATGAATAGTTCGCCGGGGATCATGCCGACGCCTCCAAGCGATCGTAGCCCTTTGCCTTGTAGAAGAGGAAAGAGGCAAGCCAGCTTAGGAGGAAGAACCCGACGATGCTGTAGCCGAGCGTGCCGAAATTGCCGTTGACCGCGCCGATGACGGCCCAGAACGGACCTTCAAGCTTGAGCTTGTCGCCTATCAGGCCGAGCGCTTCGACGCCACCGACGGCGAGCGCGGCCACTACCGACACAAAGGTGATCGTCATGTTGTAGTAGAGCTTGCGGATCGGCTTGATGAAAGCCCAGCCGTAAGCGCCGACCATCAGCACGCCATCGCTCGTGTCCACGAGCGACATACCGGCCGTAAACAGCGCAGGAAAGACCAAAATCGTCCAGAGCGACAGGCCTTGCGAAGCCTGGGTCGCGGAGATGCCGAGCAGCCCGACTTCCGTCGCCGTATCGAAGCCGGGGCCAAAAAGTATGCCCAGTGGATACATGTGCCAGCTCCGCTCGATCAACCTGAAGGCGGGGTGGAGGATGCGTCCGATAAAACCACGCTTGGAAAGAATTTCGTCAATGTCCTCTTCGGCCAAGCCGTGGCCCTTGGTAACAAATTGGAACGCTCGATAGACCTGCACAAACACGAGGATGTTAGCGGCGGCGATGGCGAACAAAAACAGAGCCGACACCGATGTTCCGAGCACGCCCCCTATATCCTTGAAAGTGTCGAAATGCGCCTGCAGCGCCGTCGTCGTCAGCGCTATCGCAAGCGCCAAGACAATAACGACAGTGGAATGGCCGAACGAAAAGAATAAGCCGACCGATAAAGGCCGCTGGCCCTCCTGCATGAGCTTGCGCGTCACGTTGTCGATGGCGGCGATGTGGTCAGCATCGAAGGCGTGGCGCAGCCCGAAGCTGTAGGCAAGGAAAGCCGTACCTAGCAAAACCGGACGGTCGTGAAAGGCGATCAGGGCCCAAGCCCAGGCCGCCAGATTAGCGGCAACGAGTACCGCGTAAATTCCGATGATTTTACTGCGCATGTGTTCCGCCTGGTCGTTGAAGAAGCGTGTCAGCATTTGACCCTCGAAGTCGGTTATTTACCTGATCGGATTGTGCACGGTGACGAGCTTGGTGCCGTCGGGAAAAGTCGCCTCGACCTGGATGTCGTGGATCATTTCCGGGATGCCATCCATCACCAGGGCACGCGTGAGCACGTGCGCGCCATCGCGCATCAAATCGGCGACGCTTTTGCCATCGCGCGCGCCTTCCAGGATGAAATCGCTGATCAGCGCCACCGCTTCCGGATGATTGAGCTTGACGCCGCGCTCCAGGCGCTTGCGCGCCACCATCGCGGCTATGGCGAGCAGCAGCTTGTCTTTTTCGCGCGGCGTCAAATTCATTGTCGTCTCACTGAAGCCACAGCCGCGGCGCGGCCGAACCGAGCGCCGCCAGCACCAAAATAAGATCGTGGCGTAACGCGGCGCCATCCTTGGCGCAAAGCCGCGCCACCGCGATGCTGTTCCACGCTGAGATGCCAACCTCGCCGGCGAATTGGCCGTCCAGTGCGCGCACCGCGGCCAGCATTGCGTCGCCGCCCGGCGCGGCCAGAACGGTGGCGATGGCGATGCCGCCGGATGCGGATGCGGGTTGGTCGAGTTTTTCGGCGATGTCGCCGTCGAGCCGCGCACTGTCGGCAAACACCAGCCTGCCGGCGCGGCGCACGCGCCAGCGGTCGGCGAAAAAGCCCTGTGCCATTGCTTCGCCCATGGCGGCGCGGCCAAACACCACCGCCTCCGCCATCAGTAGCGTGGCGCCGTCCACAATATCGACGTCGATGCGACGCGACAGGCGGGCGCGATCAAACAAAATGGTTTCTTGCGGCAGCCACGCAAGCCGGGCGCCCTCGCCGACCGTCAGCGTGACGGCCATCTCGGCGTCGGGGCCGTTCGAACGATAGACCTTCTCTGCCGCCGCTGTGCCAACAATCAGACGGGCGGCATCGCCGAGCGCGATGTCGATGGCAAAACGGTCACCGCCGGTCATGCCGCCGCCGGTGTTGACGATGACCGCCTCCAGCGCATCGCTTGCGGCATTGGGAAAGCGCGCGCGGAGAGAGCCGTCCTCATGCACGTGTGAGCGCCGGGTACGGCCGCCCGCGGCCGCGACGCGCAATGCAATATGCCCGGTCGCGCGGTTGGCAGCGAAGATTTCGGCGTCGTAATGCAAGGCTGCGGTCATTCTCACGCCCGTTCCCCGCCTACTGTCGCACTAGTGCGCGCCGATCTCAAATCGCCAGCGCCCGCTTGAGCGCGGCTTCGTCCATGTTGGCCTTGCCGCAGGAATAGACGATAGCGCCGCGGTCCATGACCACCAATTCGTCGCCGAGTTCCTGCGCAAAGTCCAAATACTGCTCGACCAGCACGATCGCCATTTCCTTGAGCGAACGCAGATAGTCGATGGCCCGGCCGATGTCCTTGATGATCGAGGGCTGGATGCCCTCGGTCGGCTCGTCCAGCAGCAATAGCCGCGGCCGCATCACCAGCGCGCGGCCGATCGCCAGCTGCTGCTGCTGGCCGCCGGACAGGTCGCCGCCGCGCCGGCCTAGCATGCTGCGCAGCACCGGAAACAGCGAGAATACGTCGTCGGGGACGGTGCGGTCGTCGCGCTCGAGTGGGGCAAAACCGGTCTCCAGATTTTCCTCGACCGTGAGCAGCGGAAAGATTTCGCGGCCTTGCGGCACATAGGCGATACCGCGCCGCGCCCGCTCGACGGTGGACAGCTTGGTGATGTCGTTGCCGTCGAACATCACCGTGCCCGCGCTGACGGGACGCTGGCCGACCAGCGCGCGCAGCAGGCTGCTTTTGCCGACGCCGTTACGGCCAAGCACGCACGTCACTTTGCCGACCTCTGCCTTGAGCGAAATCCCGCGCAGCGCTTGCGCCGCGCCGTAGTAGAGATCGAGGTTGGTCGCTTCGAGCATTGATCAGCGCCCCAGATACACTTCGACGACGCGGTCATTCTGCGATACCTGGTCGATGGTACCTTCCGCCAGTACGGAGCCTTCATGCAGGCAGGTTACCTTGACGCCGAGGTCGCGCACGAAAGCCATGTCGTGTTCCACCACTACCACGGTCTTGTCGCGATTGATCTCCTTGAGCAATTCGGCGGTCTGGCGCGTCTCGACGTCGGTCATGCCGGCGACCGGTTCGTCGACGAGCAGCAATTTTGGTTCCTGCGCCAGTAGCATGCCGATTTCAAGCCACTGCTTCTGGCCGTGCGACAGGCTGCCCGCGACACGGGAGCGTACGTTCTTCAGCCGAATGATGTCGAGCACCTCGTCGATGCGTTTCTCCTGTGGCTCCGACGATTGCCACAGCAGCGTGGCGCGCACGCGCCGGTCGTTCTTCAGCGCCAGTTGCAGATTGTCTTCGACCGTGTGCATCTCGAACACGGTCGGTTTCTGGAATTTGCGGCCTATGCCAAGTTCGGCGATCTGGGTTTCGTCCAGTTTGGATAGATCGTAAGCGCCTTCCTGGAAAAACACGTCGCCGGAATCGGGCCGAGTCTTGCCGGTGATCACGTCCATCATCGTGGTCTTGCCGGCGCCGTTCGGGCCGATGATCGCGCGCATCTCGCCCGGCTCAACGTAGAACGATAGTTCGTTGAGCGCCTTGAAGCCGTCAAACGAGACGGAAATACCGTCGAGGTAGAGCAGCGCGGAAGTGGTTTGCTTTTCGATCATGCGCCCTACTCCGCCGCGCGTGGTGCTGCGGCGCCCATGCCGGCGAGTTTCTTGTCGCTGCGGTTGGCGCGCCAATACTCGTAGGTGCCGATGATGCCGCGCGGCATCAACAAGGTGGTGCCGATGAACAATCCGCCCAGCACGAACAGCCAATAGGGCGCCAGCGCGCCAGAGGTGAAGAAGGTCTTGGTGTAGTTCACCACGAAGGCGCCGAGCACGGCGCCAGTGAGCGTGCCGCGGCCGCCGACCGCGACCCAGATCACGGCCTCGATCGAGTTACCGGGCGCGAACTCGCTCGGGTTGATGATACCGACTTGCGGCACGTAGAGCGCGCCGGCAATGGCCGCCATGCAGGCCGACAGCGTGAATACGAACAGCTTGTAGGCCTCGACCCGGTAGCCGAGGAAGCGCGTGCGCGATTCGGCATCGCGAATGGCAATCAGCACCTTGCCGAATTTCGAAGTCACGATGGCGCGGCAGATCAGGAAACAAATCGCCAGCATCAGGCACGAGATCACCAGCAGCGAATTGCGCGTCGCTTCCGCCTGGACGTTGAAGCCGAGGATGTCCTTGAAATCGGTCAGGCCGTTATTGCCGCCGAAGCCGAAATTGTTGCGGAAGAAGCCGAGCAGCAGCGCAAACGTCAATGCCTGCGTGATGATCGAGAGATAGACGCCGGTGACGCGGCTGCGGAAAGCGAACCAGCCGAACACAAAGGCGAGCACACCCGGCACCAGCACTACCATCAGCGCCGCATAGGCAAAATGATTGAAGCCGTACCAATAGACCGGCAGCTCCGGCCAATTCAGGAACACCATAAAGTCCGGCAGGATCGGATTGGCATAAACGCCGCGGGTGCCGATCTGGCGCATCAGATACATGCCCATGGCGTAACCGCCGAGCGCGAAGAAGGCGCCGTGGCCGAGCGACAGGATGCCGACATAGCCCCAGATCAGGTCGATGGAGAGCGCCAACAGCCCGTAGCAGATGTATTTGCCGAATAGCGCGACGAAATAGGTCGACACATGCAGCGCGGAATTGGCCGGCACCGCCATATTGAGAATCGGGATGATGACCGCGAAGGCCGCGAGCAGCACCAGAAAAAGCACTGCGCCGCGGTCGAGCAAGCGGATGAGGGGGTGCGCCATCATGCTTCGATCGCCCTGCCCTTGAGCGCGAACATGCCGCGCGGGCGCTTTTGAATGAACAGGATGATGAATACCAGGATGGCGATCTTGGCGAGCACGGCGCCGGCGAAGGGTTCGAGGAATTTATTGGCGATGCCGAGTGTGAGCGCGCCGACCAGCGTGCCCCACAGGTTTCCCACCCCACCGAATACGACCACCATGAAGCTGTCGATGATGTAACCCTGGCCCAGGTTGGGGCTTACATTGTCGATCTGCGACAGAGCCACGCCGGCAATGCCGGCGATGCCGGAGCCGAGCCCGAAGGTCAGTGCGTCGATGCGCGCGGTGCGGATGCCCATGGCGGCAGCCATGGCGCGGTTTTGCGTCACGGCGCGCATTTCCAGACCGAGCCGCGTGAAGCGCAGCATGCCGAGCAAAGCCACGAACACCAGCCCGGTGAAGACAATGATCCACATGCGGTTATAGGTGATCAGGATGCCGCCGAGGTCGAAGGCGCCCGACATCCAGGATGGATTGCCGACTTCCTTGTTGGTCGGCCCGAAGCTCGCGCGCACGGCCTGTTGCAGTACCAGCGAGATGCCCCAAGTAGCGAGCAATGTTTCCAGCGGCCGGCCGTAGAGAAAACGGATCACCGTCCGCTCGATGAAAATGCCGACTGCGCCGGATACGATGAAGGCCAGCGGCAGCGCGATGGCGAGCGAATAGTCGAACAGAGCTGGATTTTTGGTGCGGATGAATTCCTGCACGACGAACGTCGTATAGGCGCCGATCATCACCATCTCGCCATGCGCCATGTTAATGACGCCCATCACGCCGAAGGTGATGGCGAGCCCGATTGCAGCCAGCAACAAGACCGAACCGAGCGAAAGCCCGTACCAGGCATTCTGCACGGCGTTCCAGATCGCCAGATTGCTCTGAATCTTGCCGCTGGCCGCGAGCGCCGCCTTGTGCACGTCGTCCGGCTGACCGGGAGGCAGACCATCGATCAAGGCCAACGCGTCCTGGTCACCGCGTTCGCGGATCACGGCGATGGCGGAAATTTTGTCCGGCGCGCTGCTGTCGTCCGACGTCAGGATAATCGCCGCGCGCGCCTCGATCATGGCTTTCTTCACGCGCGCATTGGTTTCGGCCGCCAGCGCCTTTTCGAGCGCCGGCAGAACGCTTGCGGCGCGAGATTTGAAAACTGCTTGCGCGGCGTCGTAACGGCGGTTGACATCGCTCGCCATCAGAGTGAGGCCGCCGACCGCCGCGTCGATCACGGCGCGCAGGCGGTTGTTGAGGCGAACGGTATCGATATCGTCGGGCGGGGCCCCCTCGGCCGACTTACCGGTCGCAGCGTCGAGCAGCTTGTTGTCTTTGGTCTTGATGAAGACCTTCTTGTCCTTCGCGCTGAACATCAGCCGCGAATCTTGCAGTGCCTCGATCAACGGGGCCGCCAGCGGACTGCCGCTCGCGACCACGGCGTTGACGGAATCGATGGTGTCGCTGAATTCGTCGGTGGTAAAGCCCGCCAGCGCGTCCTCATAGGGACCGGCATGAGCGAGACCCGCGCCAACGAAGAGCAAACCGAGGACGAATACGAACGCTGTGATGCGAACGTAGAGGACACGCATTGCAATCGGTCCCGGCGCCAAGTTTGGAGATTGGAGGCGACGGCTTAGTCCGCCGCCTCCGTGATCGTCATGGTCGGATAGGCGGCGAACTTACGAGGCCCCGCCGCACTTCTTGGTGACGGTGTTGTAGTTGCCACACTTGAGCTTGACCCAGTCGGATACCAGGTCCTTCGAACCGGGCAGATAGGCAGACCATGCCGCGCCAGGCACCAGACCCTTCGTTTTCCAAACGACGTCAAACTGACCGTCCGCGCGGATTTCGCCGATAAAGACCGGCTTAGTGATGTGGTGGTTCGGCAGCAATTCGGAGATGCCGCCGGTCAGGTTGGCCTGCTTGGTGCCGGGCAATGCTTCGATAACTTTGTCCGGATCCGTCGACTTCACTTTCTCCACAGCCTTCACCCACATATTGAATCCGATGTAGTGAGCTTCCATCGGGTCGTTGGTGGTGCGCTTGGGATTCTTGGTGAAGTCGTGCCATTCCTTGATGAAGGCCGCGTTCGCCGGCGTCTTGATCGACTCGAAGTAGTTCCAGGCGGCGAGATGGCCGACCAGCGGCTTGGTGTCGAGGCCGGCGAGTTCTTCTTCGCCGACCGAGAACGCAACGACCGGGATGTCGGTCGCCTTGATGCCCTGGTTTCCGAGCTCCTTGTAGAACGGGACGTTGGCGTCACCGTTGATGGTGGAGACCACGGCGGTCTTCTTGCCGGCCGAGCCGAACTTCTTGATGTCGGACACGATCGTCTGCCAATCGGAATGACCGAACGGCGTGTAGTTGATCATGATATCTTCTTTCGCGACGCCTTTCTGGAGCAGATAGGCCTCGAGAATCTTGTTGGTGGTGCGCGGATAGACGTAGTCAGTGCCGGCGAGCACCCAGCGTTTCACGCTGCCACCGTCCTTGCTCATCAGGTAGTCGACGGCCGGGATCGCCTGTTGGTTCGGAGCGGCGCCGGTGTAGAACACGTTGCGTTCGGATTCTTCACCTTCGTACTGCACCGGATAGAACAGGATCGAGTTCAATTCCTTGAATACCGGCAGCACTGACTTGCGCGACACCGAGGTCCAGCAGCCGAACACAACGGCGACCTTGTCCTTGGAGATCAATTCGCGCGCCTTCTCGGCGAACAGCGGCCAGTTCGAGGCGGGGTCGACGACAACGGCTTCGAGTTTCTTGCCGAGTAGGCCGCCCTTCTTGTTCTGCTGGTCAATCAGCATCAACATCACGTCTTTCAGCGTCGTTTCGCTGATCGCCATGGTGCCGGAGAGCGAGTGAAGGATGCCGACCTTGATTGTGTCCTCGGCCTTGGCGGTCTGCACCGCGGCCGTTGCAGCTACAGCGAATCCGGCGACGGCAGACAGCCACCGACGGGCATTCGATCGCGGCGCGATCGTCTGAACTTTGTTGAGCATGAGCGAAATCCCCTGCGTTTGAAGCGCGCGATAGTCCCGGCGACATTTCCGCGCAGATTGGAGTTCGCAAGGCCTGTGCCAAGGCTCCAAATTTTAGCTAACATACTGAAAACGTGAAATGTTTTTCGCCCCGCCTGTGGATTGCCCAATTTAAGGGCGGATGCCAATGATTAAATAATAAGCAGCCTGCTTGAGATTCTCTCAGGCGCTCGGCTGCTTGACCGCCTGCCGTCCCGCCGCGTTTAAAGGACGCCCACGCGTAGGGGAGTTCTACCGACATGCCGGACCAAATGACCGGGCTCGTAATCACCGCCCACCCGGGCGATTTCGTCTGGCGCGCGGGCGGCGCCATCGCGCTGCACGCCAAAAAGGGATATCGCGTCAAGATCGTCTGCATGTCCTTCGGCGAGCGCGGCGAAAGCCAGTTCGCCTGGAAGGAGCCGGGCGCGACGCTCGCGACCGTGAAGGCCGGCCGCAAGGACGAGGCCGAACGCGCCGCCGCCCTGCTCGGCGCCGAGATTGAGTTCTTCGACTGCGGCGATTATCCGCTCAAGCTCAATGAGCAGCATTTCGACCGCATGGTCGACATCTATCGCGAGACCAACCCGGCCTTTGTGCTGACCCACGCGCTGGAAGATCCTTATAATTTCGACCATCCGAATGCCGCCCATTTCGCGCAGGAAACGCGCGTGGTGGCGCAGGCCATGGGCCACAAGCCGGACGCCAAATACAAATATTCGGCGCCGCCGGTGTTCCTGTTCGAGCCGCACCAACCGGAAATGTGCAACTACAAACCCAACCTCATTCTCAAGATCGACGAGGTCTGGGAGCAGAAATACAAAGCGTTCCAAATTCTCGCCGCGCAAAAACATCTTTGGGCTTATTACGAGCGCGTCGCACTTAACCGCGGCATTCAAGGCAGCCGCAACACCGGCGTGCCGATGACTTACGGCGAGGCCTACCAGCGGCTGTTCCCGACCGTCGAGGAGATTTTGAAATGAAGCCCGTCGTCGTCCGCAACATCAAGCGCGCCGACAGCAATGCCGCCGGCACTATGCAAGCACTCGGCGTATCAACCACGCACGAGGCGCTCGGCCGCGTCGGCTTGATGAAACCTTACATGCGTCCGATCTGGGCCGGCGCGTCGATCGCAGGCCCTGCGGTGACCGTGTTGGCTCAGCCCGGCGACAATTGGATGATCCATGTCGCCATCGAGCAGTGTCAGCCGGGTGACGTGCTGGTGGTCGGCTGCACCGCCGACAATACCGACGGCATGTTCGGCGATCTGCTCGGCACCTCGCTAAAGGCGCGCGGCGCCAAGGGACTTGTGATCGATGCCGGCTGCCGCGACGTCAAAGAACTCAAGGACATGGGTTTCCCGGTCTGGTCGCGCGCGGTTTCGGCCAAGGGCACGGTCAAGGCGACGCTCGGCTCGGTCAATATTCCGGTGGTGTGCGCCGGCGTGAATGTCGAGCCAGGCGACATGGTAGTGGCCGACGACGATGGCGTCGTCATCGTGCCGAAAAAACTCGCGGTCGAAGTGGCCGGCAAAGCGCAAAAACGTTTCGACGACGAGGATGCCAAGCGCAAGAAATTGGCATCCGGCGTGCTCGGGCTCGATATGTACAATATGCGCGAGCCGCTGGCGAAAGCCGGGCTCGTTTACGTCGACAAGCCCGAGGACGTTTGAGCGGCCGGCGCGAACTCTCGATTAACGCTAAAAAATCGGACGTCGCCTGGCGACGACTTATCTAAGAGTCCGCGCGTTGAAATGCCGCTGAACTTGCTGGCGTTTTTTTTCGCGGCGGATGCGCGTGCGGCAATTCCGGTTTCGTCGAAATCTCTCGTAAAAATTTAGCTTGGAAATTGGAGGTATCTTTAAACCGATGGAACCAAAGTTCCGGCGCTGAAACACACAACGCGGAGCTGCACATGCGTAGAGTTCTTTGTTCTTGAAGAACGATTCGGGGGCCACGGCCATAGAATATGGTCTCATCGCCGCTGGCATTTCGATTGCGATCATCGCCGTGGTCAACGGCCTGGGCACCCAGCTCAACACCACGTTCACCAGCGTCTCGACCCAACTTAAATAAACGCTCCATCGCTTGCTGAAATGAAGCCGCCGGAGAGGGCGGCTTCTTTTTTCTCAGACCGACAGGCGCAAGCCTGGTCGGAATTTGAAGGCGGCGATCAGCCCCAGCACGCCGATGATAACCAGCGCCGCGCCTTGCGCGATCGCGAAGTGGGTGTTGACCGGCTCGGCAAACGGCGGGCCGACCTGTGGCGCCAGCGGATTGAGCAGCGTTTGCTTCTCGAACGACTGCACAATCAGCACGAATACGTTGAACCACAGCGCGATGACCGCGGTGGCGACATAGATCCAGCGCCAGGCGCCGGCGAGGTGCTTGCCATAGAGCGCCAGCAGCGCAATCGCCAGCGCCACCATCGAAATGATGCCGACGCCCAGAGCAGGCGTGAAGCCGTGAATCGGAAATATGAATCCGGTGACGCTGGTCAGCACCGTCGTGAGCAAAAACAGCGCGGTCAACGCCGACATCCGATGCGAGCCGAGCATCCCGAGCAGCACGACCAGGCCGCTGGCAATCGCGATCAGCGTGATGATGACGTGCAGGAGGGTGAAGGCTTGAAGCGACATTCCGAGGACCATGACGTCTTCTCCTGTCATTGCGAATGAGCGGTCCGTCCCGGCAATCCTATGACGCCGCCACCAACGGGAAAAGCCGGCGCGCGCCATGCACATCGAGCCAAGGCCCGGCTGGCGCCAAGATCAATACAATACGCCCGTAACAGGCCCATACACGTCAAATTAACCGGGAAAACCTTCAATTGCCGCCATGGCGGATGCGGCAAAGCGCTTTCGGTTTCTGGACGGCCTGCGCGGCTGGGCCGCGTTTTCCGTTCTGATCTACCACGTCTTCACCGACGGCCTGCCGGCCAACGGCTTCATGGCGGACCGCATGCTGTGGTCAAAGGCGTTCCTGCTCAACGGCACGCTGGCGGTGTGCATCTTCTTTGTCGTGTCGGGCTTCTCGCTGTCGATCCGCTATCTGGAAACCGGCGAAGCGCGCGGCCTGGCGCGGATCGCGGCCGGCCGTTATCTGCGGCTGGCAATACCGATTTTCGCGATCTGCGCGATTGCTTTCATATTGATGGTGTCGGGCGCGATCGGACCGGCGAGCCTTCGGCCCGCCCCGCTCGACCGGTTCCTGGATTTCACGCCGAGCCTGCAAAGCCTGTTCAGCTTCGGCCTGTTCAAGGTGTTCTTCGCCTATTCGAGCGCCGAGACTTATGTTCCCCCGCTCTGGACCATGTCCTATGAATTCTTCGGTTCGTTCATGGTGTTCGGCATTCTGGCCGTGGTGCGCGGCTGGCACGCGCGCGTCGTCGCGTTCGCCGGTTTGTTCCTGGCGTTCATGGTCTGGCAAAGTTATTTCGCGCTGTTCATCGGCGGCATCCTGATCGCGGATCTTTTCGCCAAGCTCGACGCCTGGCCGGCCGCCAGCCGTTATGGCGCGGCGCTCTGCGTTTGCGGAATGATCCTGGGCGCGTCGCTCGCGCCGTGGTTCAATGCGGTCTACATCGCCGTCGCCATGCTGCTGGTGGCCGGCGTCGCGTTCTGCAGGCCGATCCGGCGGCTGTTCGAAAACCGCTTGAGCGATTTTCTCGGCTGGATGTCCTACCCGCTCTATCTGGTGCAGGCGCCGGTGGTTTACACCTTCTCGGTGAACGCGCTGCACTATCTTGCCGGTTTTGGCGTCGCGGATGAGCCGGCGCGCTGGGTCGTCGGCGCGGCAAGCATTCCGGTCGCGATCCTGTGCGCGATCGCCTTCTGTCCGGTCAACGATCTGGCGGTGAAGCTGTCGCGCAAATTCGGCGCCGGCTTTGTCGGCCTGTTCGACCGGGCCGGCCCACGGCCGGCACAAAAGGCCCGCCCGGCTTCCTAACGGCGCCCCTGCAAGCCGCGACAATTGGCCTTTGACCGGCTCAACCGGCCATGGCCTTATAGCGCCCGAAAACCCTGAACCCCAGCGAGACAAGCCCTTGCAGCCGGAACCTGTTCGCGACATCGCCCATCTCGGCCATGTCGAAATCCTCACCCCCAAATTCGCGGAGAGCGTCAAGTTCTTCATCGACGTGATGGGCATGACCCAGAGCGCCGAGAAGGGCGACAGCGTTTTCTTGCGCGGCTGGGACGACTACGAGCGTTATTCGCTCAAGCTCACTGCCTCGAAAACCTCCGGCATGGGCCATGCGGCCTTCCGCACCCGTAGCCCACAGGCCTTGGAGCGGCGCGCGGCGGCCCTCAAAGGCTCTGGCTTCGACGTCGGCTGGAGCGACGGCGACCTCGGCCACGGCAAGACTTTCGTGTGCAAGGATCCCGACGGCCACGTCATCGAGCTTTACTACGACACCGAATGGTATGACCCGCCGCCCGATCAAAAGCCCGCCTTGAAAAACCAGGCGCAGCGCTATCCGGCGCGCGGCTGCAATGTGCGCCGCATCGACCACTTCAACGGCTTGGCGGTCGACATCAAGGCCAACCGCGAATTCTTCCAGAACTATCTCGGCTTCATGCTGACCGAGCAAATCGTGCTCGATAACGGCACCGAAGCCGGCATGTGGTTAACAGCGACCAACAAGTCCTACGACTTCGCCTATACGCAGGATCACACCGGCACCAAAGGCCGCTTCCATCACGTCACCTACGCGCTCGACTCGCGCGAGGACGTGCTGCGTGCTGCCGATATATTTATGGAACACGGCGTGTTTATCGAGACCGGCCCGCACAAGCACGCCATCCAGCAGACCTTCTTCCTTTATGTCTACGAACCGGGCGGCAATCGCGTGGAGGTCGCCTGCCCCGGCGCTCATCTGATTTTGGCGCCGGACTGGAAACCGATCCGCTGGAGCGAAACCGAGCGCAAGAAGGGCCAGGCCTGGGGCCTGCAGACCATCAAGTCGTTCCACACCCACGGCACGCCGCCGGTTCCGGGCGTGGCGGATTCGTGAGAAAAAAATGACGCGCCGCAATACGCCGCGCATTTCATTTATCGGGTTTGGCGAGGCCGGACAGGCGATCGCCTCTGGGCTTCGTGAGACCGGCATCGAGCGCATCGCCGCCTGGGACATCTTGTTTCCGAAAGCCGAGGGCGCGCGCCTCAAGGCGGCCGGCGATACGATGGGCGTGCGGCTGGCGAGTTCGGCTTCCGATGCGGTTGCCGAAACCGACATGATCATTGCAGCGGTGACCGCCGCCTCGAGCGTCGAGGCCGCCCGCTCGGTCGCGCCGCACCTCAAGGGCTCACCCTATTATCTCGACATCAATTCGGTATCACCCGGCCGCAAGCAGGAAACCGCCAAGCTGCTCGGCGAGCGCGCCCGCTACGTCGACGTCGCGGTGGTCGCGGCGATCCATCCGGCGCGTCAAAAGACGCCGCTGCTGATCGCCGGCCCTCATGCCGAGGCGATTTCACCGCTGCTCAACGAAATGGCCATGAAGCTGAGCGTCGTCGGCGCCGATGTTGGCCAGGCCGCCGCGATCAAGATGATCCGCAGCGTGATGATCAAGGGCATGGAGGCGCTCACGCTGGAATGCTTCCTCGCCGCCAGCCGCGCCGGCGTGCTCGAAGAAGTGACTGCGTCCTTGCAAAACAATTATCCGACGCTGGATTTCAACAAGATCGCCGATTACAACCTGGAGCGCATGGCCAGCCACGGCGAGCGGCGCGCCGCCGAGATGGAAGAATCCGCCGCCACCCTGCGCGAACTCGGCCTCGATCCGCTGATGGTGGATTCCACCGTCAAGCGTCAGCGCGAAATGGGCGTCATCGGAAAAGACGACAAGGTGCGCGCCACGCGGAAATCCGGCCGCGCCGTCATGCTCGCTGCCATCAGCGCCGCCGCCAAGGACCGGCGCTAACAAAGCACTGCAATTACGCGATTTCGTGGGCTGCTGGGCGATTAATCGGGTCGTTGCGCCGCGCCGATTCTGAACGTTTATTCAGCGTAAACTTCACCGCTTCGGATGTAAATTTCTTGTATCCGTCATCGAGGGCTGCCTAAAATGGGCTGCAACTAAACAAAAAATCCGGGAGGAATCTGATGAAACTCAATCATGTTCTCGGCGCCGCGCTTGTTGGCGCGACCGCTTTGGCCATCACGTTCGGTCCGACCACCGCGCGTGCGGACTACAACGGCGCCGACCCCATCATGAAGGGCAAAATGTGTTGGGCGGCTACCGACGGCTCGGGGCACGGCTACTGGAAGGCCTGCCCGAAGCCGGAAAAAATGAGCCACATGAAGAAGCACAAGAAGATGTCGAAGAAATAGCGGCGATAGAGGCTTCGGTCTCGGCGCCTCTTAATGAAACGGGCCGCTGCAAAACAGCGGCCCGTTTTATTTTTCCCCGATTCAATTGCTCGGTTTATTTCTTGCGCGGCGGAATCTGCAACAGCTCGGCGAGCTGCTCCTTGGTCAGTGGCTTGTCGAGAAATTTCAGCGCCACCGCATCGCGAACGATGCCGCCAAGGTCCGCCATCTTGTCGGTTTGCAGCGCCTCTTTCGGCTGGAACTTGGCCATCGATTCCTTGAGCAGGTCAACTGGCAGCTTCATCTTCTCCGAATACATTTCGACCGCTTTCGGATCGGAATACATCCAGTCCACCGCTTCGCGGTACGCCTCCATGAACCGCACGATAGCGTCGTGCTTGGTCTTGAGTGAATCGGCGTTGACGATCAGCACGCGCACGGTCTGCCCGCGCAAAGAAGGCACATCGCTGCCGCGCGCGATTATGCGGATCTTGCCTTCCTTGATTTGCTGCAGGCCGAACGGCGGCGCCGCCCAGCCGATGTCGATCTGGCCGGACATCACCGCCGTCAATGTGGCGGCCGGTCCGCCGGTCGCGGTCGGCCTGCCCTTGGCGCCGAGCTCGCTGACGAAAGCGACAACGATGTTGTTCGAACTCGAGCCGTTGGTCGAATAGGCGATGGTGGTGTCGGGCGTGGCGTCCTTCAGGCTTTGAATCTTGGAATCGGACTTCACGTACCAGAACAGATCGCCGGTGCCAGTGAAGGCGGGCGCGAGAATGCGCACCGGCGCGCCCTTGGAGAACGCGCGCATCACACCAGCAGCGCCGACGCCCGCGCCGATATCGGCGCTGCCCGAAATGATCGGCTGCATGGTTTCGCCGGCGCCGGCGGTACCGACATTTTCAAGCACCAGTCCGTGCTTCTTGAAGATGCCGGCGTCCTGGCCGAGCGTCGGGGCCTGGTTTTCCCAGTTGTTGATCTGCCCAATCGCCAGTTTGAGCTGGTCCTCAGCGGACGCCGTTCCGGCCGCGAGCGCCAGCGGCACGATGAGGCCGAGCGCGGCGACCATGTTTTTGTAGTTCTGCATTGTCGTTCCTCCCTTGGTATTTTCTATCGTTCGTTAAGCCGCCCCTGAGTGGGCGGCATTCAACACCGGGGGCAGCCCATCGGGAAGCCCAAAGTCTCACCGGCGGCGGCTTTTTGCGCGTTTGCGCGGCTTGGCCTTTGCGGGTTTGGCTTTGCGGGCCGTGCCCGGTAACCCGCCGGACTTGGCGACCCGCATCGACCAATATTCCCACGAGCGCATCAGACCCGTGGTCTTGCGGCTGATCTGGCTGGCCAATTCGGCCTCGCCGGGCGTCAGCGAGGCGACATTTCCGCCAATGCTCAACGCCCGCACCTGATACTCGGCGTTGCGCGCCGAGAAGATCGAACGAAACACGCAATCCTTCACGCTGGTGCCGGCGACGGTGACGCCATGGCGCTTCATCAGCACCATCCATCCCTGCCCAAGCGCGCGGGCGAGCGAGGCGCCCTCCTCCGGCTTGACCACCAGCATATTGGTGTTGCCGAACTCATCGTGCTGGTCCCAATAAGGCGGCTTGATGCCGCCGACCGCGCCGAGATGGAACACCGGCACGTAGTCGGTGCCGGTGGCAAGCAGCGGCATGAAAGCTGGACAATGGTGGTGGCACACGGAATTGACGTCCGGCCGCGCCTTGTAGATTTCGCCGTGGATCACGCGTTCGGAATATTGCCCAACGCCCGGATCGCGCAGCGGCTGCGACTCGATGTCGTATTCGATGAAGTCGTCCGGCGTCACCAGTTCCGGTGCGCGCGAACGCGACAGCAGATATCGGTTCGGATTGTCGGGATGGCGCATGCTGACATGCCCGAAGGCATCGATAATACCCTCGTTGGCGACCATGCGATTGGCGAGCGAGAGCTCGGCGCGAGCTTCTTTAAGCGTATTGGGCACTGACGTTTCCTCTTTTCGAATATTTGTTGTGTCCCACATGACAGGACAATGCGATGTCCCGCATTATAGGCCATCGCGACAGGGCGGAAAGCAACCACAGTGCTTGACCGGACAGCGGCCATTGGGGACGCTTCTCGCCGCCATGACCGGTCAAGCGCAAATCGTCGTCAACAGCGTCAGCCACATGTATCGCCCGCCGCGCGGCCGCGAGGTGCTAGCGCTCGACCAGGTTTCGCTCGAAGTGGCAAACCGCGAATTCGTCGCGCTGCTCGGTCCATCCGGTTGCGGCAAGTCGACATTGCTCTATCTGATCGGCGGCTTTCTGCCGGTCGAAAAAGGCACGATCCTGGTCGACGCCGCCCAGGTCACCGGCCCGGGGCCGGACCGTGGTATCGTGTTCCAGCACTTTGCGCTGTTCCCGTGGAAGACCGTGCGCGGCAATATCCTCTACGGGTTGGAGCGGCAAAACATGCCGAAAGAGGAGCGCGAAAAGCGCGCGCAAGATTTCATCGAATTGGTCGGACTTACCGGCTTTGAGGACAGTTATCCCTCGCAATTGTCCGGCGGCATGAGGCAGCGTACCGCGATCGCGCGCACGCTCGCCTTCGATCCGAAAATTCTGCTGATGGACGAGCCGTTCGGCGCGCTCGACGCGCAAACGCGCGAGCTGATGCAGAGCGAATTGCTGCGCATTTGGCAACGCACGCCGAAGACGGTGATCTTCGTCACCCACGACGTGCAGGAGGCGGTCTATCTGGCCGACCGGGTGGCGGTGATGTCAGCGCGGCCGGGCCGTATCAAGACCATCGTCGATACCAAGTTCGACAAGAATGACCCCAACATCCACAAGTCGAAGGCTTTCGTCGAGAAAGTCGACGAGCTGTGGAACCTGGTGAAGGTGGAAGCGATCAAGGCGCAAGGAAAGCGCGCGCCATGAAACAGCTCACGCGCTACCTGCCGCTGGTGCTCATCGCCGTCGCGTGGGAGCTGGCGGCGCGTTTCGAACTGGTCTCGACCACCGCGCTGCCGCCGCTGTCGGCTGTGATCGCGTCCTGGATCGACATGATCAAGGACGGCGAGCTGATAACCAATGGACTGTCATCGCTGTTCCGCGCCGGCGCCGGCCTCGCGCTGGCGGTCTTTGTCGGGGCAATCCTCGGCATCACCATGGCCTGGTGGAAACCGGTCAACGTGCTGCTCGCGCCGATCGTCGAAGTATTCTATCCGCTGCCGAAATCTGCGCTCATTCCCGTCACTGTGATCTGGCTCGGTTTCGGCGACGGCTCCAAGATCCTGCTGATTTTCCTCGGCTGCATGCTGCCGGTCACCATCGGCGCCTTCAACGGTGCGCGCTCAAGCGAGCAGGTCCTCGTCTGGTCGGCGCGCAGCATGGGCGCCAACCGGCTGCGCATGCTGTGGGACGTGGTGGTACCGAGCGCTATGCCGGAACTGCTCAACGGCATCCGCACCGCGCTGGCGCTGTCGTTCATTCTCCTGGTGTCGTCCGAATTAATCGTGGCGCAGAGGGGCTTCGGTTTTCTGATCGGCTATCTGGGCGCCAACGGCAATTACGATGCGATGTATGCGGTGGTGCTGACCGTGGCGTTCCTCGGTTTCGCGGCCGACCGGATTTATCTTGCAATCACCAGGCGGACGCTGGCATGGCGCGAGTAGCCGCGATACCGGGCGTGGAGATCGGTGCGCTGCAAATCGCGCGTAGCGTGCTGTGGGCCTGCGCGCGCGTCGCCTCGATCGTGGCGCTGCTCGCCGCGTGGGAGATACTGGCGCGCAGCGGCGTGTACACCCACTATCAATTGCCGGCACTGAGCGATGTGATCGTGCGCATCGGAAATGAAGCCTGGTCGGGTGATCTGTGGATCAACACCGCGCTGACGCTCTATCGCGCCCTGACCGCCTTTGCGATCTGCGCCGTATTCGGCGTCATCATCGGCATGGCGATGTCGCGCAACGCGATCGCCAACTGGTTTTTTGATCCGATCGTTTCGGTCGGATTCCCGATGCCGAAGATCGCTTTTCTGCCGGTGGTAATTCTCTGGCTCGGCGTCTACGACGTCTCCAAAATCACCATCATCGTCATCGATGCCATCTTTCCGGTGATCGCCGCCACCGTTATCGCCATTCAGGGCGTGGAGCGCGAACTGATCTGGTCGGCGCGCAACATGGGCGCCAACAATCGCGAGCTTTTGACCCAGATCGTGCTGCCGGCGGCGCTGCCGCAGATCATGACCGGGCTTCAGGTTGCGCTGCCGCTCTCTCTCATCGTGGCCGTCGTGGCCGAAATGCTGATGGGCGGTTACGGTCTCGGCGGTGCCATGATGACGGCCTCGCGCTTCGCCAATTCAACCGGCGTATTCGCCGGCATCGTCGAGATTGCGGTGGTCGGCTATTGCCTGGTCAAGGCGATGGCGCTGATCCGCCGCAGGCTCTTGATCTGGCACCAGGAAGCCAACGAACCGACCACGGCTTAGGCTGTACCGGATGGCGGGTGGTTTGCCGCGGCACACAGGCTTGCCAAAATCGGTTGGACGCCCGACAATCTTTGCATTCGCGGCGTGAAGCTTGCCAAGGTTCAAGTGCAAGCCCGGCGAACTGGGAGGAAATCATGCGCCTATCGAAACTCGCGCTAGCCAGCGTGTGCGCGCTCGGCTTGTTGGGCATCGGCACCGCCAACAGCGCGGAGCCGGTCAAGATCCGTATGGGCTGGGTGGCACCGGTCGCCAACTGGGGCTCGATTGTTCTGGAAAAGAAGGATCTCGCCCAGCACATGGGCAAGACCTACACGCTCGAAGCGATCCGATTCCAGGGCACGCCGCAGATGATCACGGCAATCGCCAACAACGAATTGGAAATCTCCAACCTCGCTTATTCCTCGCTCGCCATCGCGATCGAGAATGCCGGGCTCGACGACATCCGCGTGATCGCCGACGAATTCCAGGACGGCGTGCCTGGCTACTTCAGCCAGCAATATTACGTCCGCAAGGATTCGGGCATCACCAAGGTCGAGGATCTCAAGGGCAAAGTGATCGGCACCAACGGCGCCGGCAGCGCCGTCGACGTCGCCATCCGCGCCATGCTGCGTAAGCACGGTCTTGAGGCCAACCGCGACTACACGCTGCTCGAAGGCCCGCTGCCGGCGATGCCGGCCATGCTTTTGGAAAAGAAAGCCGACCTGATCCCGGCCGTTTTGCCATTTGCGCTCAATCCGAAACTGCGCGAGGAAGGCAAAATTTTGTTTGAGCAGAAGGAAGCGCTCGGCGTGACGCAGATGATCTCGTGGAACGCTCGCAAGGGCTTCATCGACAAGAACCGCGCCGCCATGGTCGACTTCATGGAGGACATGCTGCGCATCGTGCACTGGTATCTGGACCCGAAAAATCACGATGCGGCCGCCGAGATCGCATCCAAGATCACCAGGCAGCCGCCTGAGCGCTTCGGCTGGCTGTTCACCAAGGCCGACACCTATCGCGATCCGAATCTGGTGCCGAACCTTGAGGCGCTGCAACGAAACGTCGACACGACGCGCGAACTCGGCTTCGTGAAAAAGCCGATCGACATCAAAAAATACGCCGATTTGAGCCTCGTGAAGGAGGCTGCAAAGCGTCTCAAATAGGCACAACTTTTCGACCCACAACTTATTGTATTTTTGACCCCGGAGGCCGCCTCCGGGGTCAATTAGTTGGGGGTCACAGGCGCAAAAATTTAGTTCTTTACAAACATGGTTAAAGGGGGAAAAAGTTACAATAGCTGTATAACTTACATGGTTAACGGGGCGTTGAAAATGAAACACGTATCAAAGGCGTTCTACGGTGCCCTGCTTGTCCTCGGGCTGGCGGGCATCACACCGGAGCCGGTCCTTGCGGACGGCACTCACTGGGACACCGTCTGTAACTGCCGGCGCCCGGACTCGGAATACCAGACACGACGCTATGTCCGTGAAGCGCCGCGGGTGGTCAACCACGAGCGCGTCGTCAATCAGACCCGCGTGGTGCGCGGCAACACGAAGCTGATCCAGGAAAATCGCCTGATCGTGCACGTGCGGCCGGTGATCAACCGCGAAGTCGTCGTTCATCGCACCAACACGATCGTCAAGGACGTGCTGCTGCACCGGGTGAACACCACCAACAAGCTGCGCGAAGAGACCCGCCACGAGGTAGTCAACCGCGTTGCCGAGGGTACGGTCAGCCATGTGCTCGAGCGGCGCGAGGTTCGCGGCGTGAACTGCAATTGCGGCTACGAAGGCCGTGGCATCGGACGCAGCTACCAGAGCGAACAGAGCGATGAAGGCGACGGCGGTCAGGTTTCCTACCGCGACTAAGTTCGACTTCGCACTTCGGGGAACAGCAAAACCGCCTCGCCGGGATCCCGGCGGGGCGGTTTTCATTTTGCCGGCGTATAGCGGCTAGATGCGTTTGAGCGGAATGGCGCCCAGGAAATCGCGCTTGCCGACGTCCACGCCGCAGGCCCGCGCGCAGGCATAGGCCGCCGTCAGGTGGAAGTAGAAATTCGGCAGCATGAAGTGATTGAGATAGTCGCCCCCCTTCATCTGGCCCTTGTTGGGCCCGAGCGGGAATGTGATCTCGCGGTCCGATGAAGCGTCGATCGCTTTGGCATCGAGCGTCTTGAGAAACGCCACGGTCTTGGCGATGCGTTCCTTGAGCTGATCGAGGGTGGTTTCGTTGTCCTCGAATTTCGGCGGCTCGACGCCGGCCAGACGCGCGGTCCCGTTCTTGGCTTGATCGCAGGCGACCTGGACCTGGCGGCTAAGCGCGAACATGTCAGGCGCCAGGCGCCAGCCGAGCAGCACCGCGGGCTCGATTTTCTTCGCCGCAATGTGAGCCGCGGCCTTGTCGAGCACGCCCGACAGCGCATTGAGACCGATCTCGAAGACCGGCAGGGAAGCTTGCGTCATTGTGAAAGGCATGGGTTCGGGTCCTTGCAGGGGAAATGCGAGCCGGGGAATGCCGGCGCCGCGGGACGATGCACGCCGAAGGCCCACTGTTCAATCGGCGAGGACGGAAATGACGGAAAGTTGTAGCAATGTTACAGGAATTGGATTGCAGACAAATGCACCCAAAAGGGCCAGAAATAAGAGATGAACCGTAGCCCTCACACTCTGCACCGCCGGCTGATCTGTGTGGCCACGGCCGCCGTCTGCCTCGTCCAGCCCGCCTTCGCTCAGGCGCCGCCGGATGTCCTGCTCAAGCTGCCGCGCGATCTGTCGCCCTGGGGCATGTTCATGGCGGCCGATATCGTCGTCAAAGCAGTCATGATCGGGCTGGTCTTTGCCTCGGTGCTGACCTGGACCATCTGGTTCGCCAAGGCAATCGAATTGCTGACCGCCCGCCGCCGCATGCGCGCGGCGATCAAGGCGCTCGACAGCGCCCGCTCATGGAGCGAGGCGAGCGCGGGTTCGCAAGAACGCAACGACAGTGTGGCCGCGCTGATCGGCGCTGCCGATGCCGAATTACGGCTGTCGGCGGACGCCATGTCGCATGATGGCGTGAAAGAACGCATCGCATCGCGGTTTGAGCGCATTGAAGCGGCCGCCGGAAGGCAGATGATCCGCGGCACCGGCATTCTTGCCACAATCGGCGCTACCGCACCCTTTGTCGGACTGTTCGGCACGGTCTGGGGCATCATGAACAGCTTCATCGGCATCTCGAAAGTGCAGACCACCAACCTGGCAGTGGTGGCCCCCGGCATCGCCGAGGCGCTGCTGGCGACCGCGCTCGGGCTGGTGGCGGCGATCCCGGCGGTGGTGATGTACAACATGTTCTCGCGCTGGATCGCCGGCTATCGGGCTCTGCACGCCGACGCTGCGGCGGACATTCTGCGCCTGATCAGCCGCGATATCGATCGTGGCACCTTCAACCGTCCAGCTGAACGCCGCCGGCCGGTGTCCGCAGCCGAGTAGGCACACCATGAGCGTACGTCTCGACCATGGCGACGAAGCGTTAAATGAAATCCACGAGATTAACGTCACACCATTTATCGATGTGATCCTGGTGCTGCTGATCATCTTCATGATCGCGGCGCCGTTGGCGACCGTGGACATCTCGGTCGATCTGCCGGCCGCCAATGCCGAGCTCAGCCCGCGGCCCGACAAGCCGTTGTTCCTGACGCTCAAATCCGACCTGAGCGTGACGCTCGACAACGACACGATAAATCGGGCCGGACTAAGCGCCGCGCTCGACCACGCCACCGGCGGCGACAAGCAGCAACGCGTGTATCTGCGCGCCGACAAGACTGTGCCTTACGGCGAGTTGATGGCGCTGATGAACGATCTGCGCAGCGCGGGCTATCTGCACGTGGCGCTGGTCGGGCTCGAGACGGAGAAAACCGCGCCATGAACGCGGCACGCGACATTGCCGTGGTGCGGTGCTGGCCCGAAACCTTGCGCTGGGGCCTGTGCTTTTCGCTCGCGCTCGGCATTCATGCCGCGGGCGCGGCGGCACTCCTCGCACATTGGAACGAGGACGCCGACCTAGTGGCGAACGCCCCGGTGGTGATGATCGAACTCGCAGCGCTACCGGTCGCGCCCGATCTCACGCCGACTGAAGCGCCGCCCGACACGACGTTGAGCAAAGAAGCCGAGCCGGAACCCGAGCCGCTAAAGCCGGTCAAGAAGGTTGAGATACCGCTTGCGCCGAAGGCCGAGATGGAGCTGGTGTCGCCGCCGAAGCCGCCCGAAAAGAAGATCGAAAAAAAGCCCAAGCAAAAGCAAGTCAGCCTGGACAGCGCGCCAAGCACCGCCGAACAGAAGGCTGAGCGCGCCGCAGCGCCGTCGCCGGGCGCCTCCTCGCATAATCCCGACGCCTTGCCGAACTGGAAGTCGGAACTGGTCGCCCGGCTTGAACGTGCCAAGCGCTACCCATCCGAGGCGCAGGCGCGCGGCGAGCAAGGCGTGGCGCAACTCGCATTCAGCGTCGATCGCCGCGGCGGCGTGCACAATGTCCATATCGCGCATAGCTCGGGTTCGAGTTCGCTTGATTCCGCGACGCTTGAACTGGTCGATCGGGCGGCGCCACTGCCGCCACCGCCGCCCGAAGTCGCCGGCGCCCAAATCGCGATCAGCGTACCGATCCGCTATAACATCCGGCGATAGAAGCCTTTTAAAATAAAAACTTTTCGATGGTTAACGGGTGTTAACCATATTTGAAAACAGCCACGCCCGACGCTCTCCTTTGCCTTGCGGACTCCACCACGATCCGGAAAAGATGAATCGGTTAATGCGCTTAAGCGTGCGTTATGACGACCGCGGGCGGGGCCGCGCGAGAAGAAAAACTGGGTAAGGGATGCGGGCAGATAAAGCCCGCGGACTGAAAATGAAGCGATTGATGGCAGTGATCCTTGCTTGCGTTTTCGCGGCCGGCATCACCGTGCCCGCGCAGGCAACGCCCGACAAACACGGCGAGCGTTTCGCCGACACCGTGCCCCTCGAGCAGATGGCGCGCAGCCGCACCGACGCGGCGGACGCCGCCGCCCAAGTGCCGGGCGCCGCCGGCGTGCTGCTGGAAGCGCTGCGTTGGCGCGGCCGCACCGCGCGCCAGATCGGCCTCCCCGCCAAGCTCTGGTGCGCCGATTTCATGAACTTCGTGCTGCGCAAGGCCGGCGGCAAAGGTACACAATCGCGCGCAGCGCGCTCGTTCCTGCAATACGGCAAGAAGCTTGACGGCCCGCGCGTCGGCGCGCTGGTGATCTTCTACCGCAAGGGTCCCAATAACGGCCACGTCGGCGTCGTGCGCGGCACCGACGGCCAGGGCAACCCGATCGTGGTGTCGGGCAATCATGGCGCGACCGTGAGCCAGTCGGTCTATCCCAAGAGCAAGGTCATGGCCTACGTGATGCCGCCGGATTACGTGCTCACGGAAATGGCCAACGCCGCGCGCGCCGCCGCGCTCAAGTAACTCTTTTCATTAACCCGAATTTCTTAACGCGCGCGCGCAAAGGCCGCGCCGCAGTTAATGTTAACTCTCGGCAGCTCACGCTAGGCACGCGCTTTGCCGCTAAATTCCTCGCCAAATCAACAGTCTGGCCAGGCGCGCGCATTATAACGCCGGCCATTATGAGGCGATATGAAGCGGGGAGCGCGACGCATCGTCATTAGCTTGGCAGCGGCAGCGATTGTGCTGCTCGCCGCGCCGTCCGCGTTTGCATTCACGCCCGAGCAAGCCAAACGCTGTGAAAGCAAAACTGAGATCGCGCCAGATCTTCGCATCGCCAGCTGCAGCGCGGTGATCGACAAGACGCATGTGAAGAGCCAAAAGGCCGGCGCGCTCACCGCGCGCGGCAAGGCCTACCGCGCCAAAGGCAACAGCGACAGCGCCGTCCACGATTTCGACGACGCCATCAAGATCGATCCAAAAGCTGGGGAAGCCTATTACTACCGTGGCCTCACTTTTCGCGATCGCGGCGAGGCCGAGCGTGCGCTGCAGGATCTCGAACAGACCGTCAAATACGACAAGAAGAACGCGGCCGCGTTCAACACGCTGAGCCATATTTATTACGACAAGCGCGACTACGCCCGCGCCATCGGCAGCCTGGATCTGGCGATCAAGCTCAACCCGAACTATGCGCTGGCCTATTACAATCGCGGCATGGCCTATCGCGCCAAGGGCGAGCCCGACCGCGCGATTCCGGATTACGATCGCGCCATCAAGCTCAATCCGACCGACGCCGTCGCGATCGAGAGCCGCGGTCTCGCCTACCGCGACGTCCACGACTATGAGCGTGCGTTGCAGGATTTCGACCAGGCGATCAAAATCAATCCGGATTACATACTGGCGCTGAACGACCGCGGCATCACCTACGCGTCCAAAGGCAATGTCGAACGCGCGATTCAGGATTTCGACCAAGCCATCCTGCTCGATCCGCGCGACGGCTTTGCCTACAACAACCGCGGCCTCGCCTATCGCAATCGCGGCGAAATCGATCGCGCCATCAAGGACTACGATCAGGCCATCCTGCTCAATTCCAATTATGTGCTGGCCTATTACAACCGCGGCAACGCCTATCATGACAAGCGCGACTACGATCGCGCCATCGCCAATTATGACCAGGCAATCCGGCTCGATAGCGAATATGCGTTGGCCTACTACGACCGCGGCGTCGCCTATTTCGAGAAGCGCGACTTCGACGCGGCGCTGCGCGACCTGTCGCAGGCGATCAAGCTCGACCCAAAGGACGCGCTGTCGCGCTACAATCGCGGCATCGCCTACGCGGCGCGCGGCGAACCCGACCTCGCCATCGCCGATTTCGACCAGGCCATCCGCATCGACCCGAAGAACATGCTGGCCTATTACAATCGCGGCCTGGCGCAGCGCGCCAAAGGCGACGACGACCGCGCCATCGCCGATTTAAGCCAAGCCGTCCGGCTCGACCCGAAACACGCGCCGGCGTTCTACAATCGCGGTCTTGCTTATCGCGCGCGCAACACGATCGATCTGGCACTCGCCGATTATGACCAGGCAATCCGGCTCGATCCCAAGAACGCCGAAGTCTATTACGAGCGCGGCAATACGCTGTTTGAGCGCCACGACTTCGATCGCGCCATCGCCGATCTCAACCTGGCGATCAACATCAAGCCTGACTACACCGCCGCCTTCAACGTGCGCGGCCTGGCCTATAACGGCAAAGGCGAGCCCGACCGCGGCATCGCCGACTTCGACCAAGCGATCCGCATCGATCCGAAAAACGCCGCCGCGCTAAGCAATCGCGGCGACGCCCATCAGAAGAAACACGACTACGAACGCGCGATCGCCGATTTCGATCAGGCGATCAAGGTCAATCCGAACTACGCCGGCGCCTATCTCAACCGCGGTCTGGCCCACAAGGACAAGCGCGATTACACCAGCGCAGTGGCCGACTTCACGCAGGCCATTAAGCTCGATGGCAAGAGCGCACCGGCCTACAACGCGCGCGGCTTCAGCTATCTGCGGCTGAGCCAGGACGACCTGGCATTCCAGGATTTCGACCGGGCGATCAAGCTCAATCCAAGCCTCGCCTCCGCCTATTTCAACCGCGGCATGGCCTACTACGAACGTCAGGACGCCGACCGCGCCATCGCCGACCTCAGTCAGGCCGTCCGGCTCGACCCGCGCGACGCGCTGGCCGCGCACGGGCGCGGGCTCGCCTACCGCGAGCGGCGCGAGTTCGACCGCGCCATCGCCGACTTCGACCAGGCGCTGCGGCTCGACCCGCAGTTTATCGCGGCTTACGTTGATCGCGGCAATGCCTATCAGAACAAAGGCGATTACGACCGCGCCGTCCAGAACTACGATCAGGCGATCAAGCTCGACCCGAAATACGCCGCCGCCTTTACCGAGCGCGGCAACAGCTACGCCGCACGCGGCCAGGTCGATCGCGCCTTGCAGGATTTCGAACAGGCAATCAAGTTCAATCCTAACTATGCCGCCGTGTTCAACAGCCGCGCCACGCTATACCAGCGCAAGGGCGACGTGGCCCATGCCCTCTCCGACCTCGACCAAGCCATCAAACTTGACCCCGAATTTTCGGTTGCGCTCAACAATCGCGGTGCCATCTACCTGCACAAGGGCGATGCCGACCGCGCCATCGCCGACTTCGACCGCGCAATCAAGATCAACCCGCGTTACGACGTCGCGCTGAACAGCCGCGGACTTACGTTCAAGGGCAAAGGCGAATTCGAGCGCGCGGTAAAAGATTTCGATCAGGCGCTTAGCGTCAATCCCGGATTTTCGGGTGCTTTGTTCAACCGCGGCGAGACGCTGGAAACGATCGGCTTCCACGACCGCGCCATCGCCGATCTCGACCAGGTCATCAAGTTCAATGCCGGCAATGCGCCGGCGTTTTATTCGCGCGGGCTGGCCTGGTACAACAAACGCGATTTTGACCGCGCCATCTCCGACCTGAGCCAGGCGGTCAAACTCGACGTCAGGTTCGCGGCCGCCTACGACAACCGTGGCCTGGCCTATCGTGGCAAAGGCGATAACGAGCGCGCCATCGCCGATTTCAGCATGGCGGCCAAGATTGACCCGAGCTATGCGCTCGCCTTCAGCAATCGCGGCAACGCCTATTTCGACCGGCGCGAATACGACCGCGCGATCGGCGACCTGAACCAGGCGATCAAGCTAAACCCGAACTACGTGCGGGCCTATTACGACCGCGGCGTCGCCTACGGCACCAAAGGCGACACCGACCGCGCCATCGCCGATTTTGACCACGCCCTCACGCTCAGCCCGCGCAATGCGATTGCTTTGAACAACCGCGGTCTCGCCTACCGCAACAAAGGCGAAACCGACCGGGCGGTCGCCGACTTCGGCGAGGCGATCAAGCTCGATCCCAACTACGCGACCGCCTATTACAATCGCGGCAACGCCTATTTTGACAAGCGCGACACCGATCGCGCCATCGCCGACCTCAACCAGGCGATCAAGCTCAACGCCAAGGATTCATTCGCCTATCACGACCGCGCGCTAGTCTATTACGACAAGCACGATTTCGACCGTGCCGTCGCCGATTTCGAGATGGCGGTCAAAATCAATCCGAACTACGTCGTCGCGGCCAACCCGCGCGCCAATAACGACCTGCGCGCCCAACACGGCTTCGATCGCGGCGCCATGGAACTGGTGCCGCAGATGCGCGTCAGCCCGGTTTTTGCGCTGGCGTACAACGACCGCGGCATCACGCTGGCCTCGAAGCAGGAAATCGATCGCGCCATCGCCGACTTCGATCACGCAGTAAAGATCAATCCAAATTTCGCGGCGGCCTATTACAATCGCGGCAACGCCTATTCCCAGAAGCGCGACTACGACCACGCCATCGCAAACTTCGATACTGCGCTGCGGCTCAATCCGAAGGACGCGATGGCCTATTACGACCGCGGCGTCGCGCGCTACGAGCGCGAAGAGTACGACCACGCCGTTCAGGATTTCGACCAGTCCATCAAGCTCAATCCCAAGAACGCCGCCGCCTTCTACAACCGCGGCGCCACCTATCATGAGAAGCACGACGACGACCGGGCGATCGCGGATTTCGACCAGGCGATCAAGCTCAATCCGAACCTCGCCATGGCGTTCGGCGCGCGCGGCAACTCGCTGGCCGGTAAAGGCGATTATGACAAGGCGATCGCGGACCTGAGCCGGGCGATCAAGCTCGATCCGGACCGGGCGGTTGCCTATAACGACCGCGGCGTAGCCTATGGCCTCAAGGGCGAGCCTGACCGCGCCATCGCCGATTTCGACCGGGCCGCCTCGCTCAACGCGCAATATGCGCCCGCGTACAACAACCGCGCCATCGTCTATGCCGCTAGGAGCGAGACCGACCGCGCCATCCAGGATTACGACCAGGCGCTCAAGCTCAACAGCAGCTATGCCGCCGTGTTTTATAATCGCGGCAATGCGAAATACGATAAAGCCGACTACGCCCGCGCCATCGCCGACTACGACAGCGCGATCAAGCTCAATCCGTCCGACGCGATGATATTCAATAACCGCGCCAATGCCTACGCCAACAGACACGACTTCGACCACGCCATCGCGGACCTGAGCGAAGCGATCCGGCTCAATCCCAGTTACGGCCATGCCTATAACGACCGCGGCATTGCCTATGCCGCCAAGGGCGAGATCGATCGCGCGCTCACCGACTTTGAGCAGGCCATCAAGTTCGATGGCCGCGACAGCCTCGCCTATTACAACCGCGGCCTCGCCTTGCGCGACAAGCATGAGCTCGACCGGGCGATCCAGAGCTTCGATACCGCCATCAAGCTCAACCCCAGCTACTCGGCCGCCTATTACAATCGCGGCAGCGCCTTCGAGTTCAAGCGTGATTATGACCGCGCCATCGCCGACTTCGACCAGGCGACCAAGCTCAAGCCGGACAATGCGGCGGTCTTTTACGACCGCGCGCTCAGCTACGGCGCCAAGGGCGACACTGCCCGCGCCATCGCCGACTTCGACGAAGCGGTCCGGTTTGACCCCAAGAACGCCCAAGCCTTCTATAACCGCGCCATCGCTTACCGCATCAAGGGCGACGGCGAGCGCGCTACCGCCGACTTCGGCGAGGCAATCAAACTTGACCCGCGCTTCTCGCTCGCTCTGTATCAGCGCGGCAACGCGGCCTACGAAAAGCGCGATTTCGACGCAGCGATCTCGGATTTCAGCGAGGCGGTCCGGTTCAATCCGAACTACAACTTGGCCTACTATCAGCGCGGTTTCGCCTATCGCGCCAAAGGCGACTACGACCGCGCGGTCAACGATTTCAGCCAGGCCATCCGGCTCGACGGCAAGAGCGCCGCGGCGTTCGACAATCGCGGCCTGGCCTATCGCATGAAAGGCGAGCTCGACCGCGCCATCGCCGATTTCGATCAGGCCGTGCGCCTCGATCCCCGGTCGGCGGCCATCTTCAACGATCGCGGCACCGCCTATGGTATGCGCGGCGACACCGACCGCGCCATCGCCGATTTCGACGCCGCGATCAAACTCGATCCGAAGAACGCGGTGGCGTTCAACAATCGTGGCTTTGCCCAGCGCAACAAGGACGAAACCGACCGCGCCATCGCCGATTTCAGCGAAGCGATCAGGATCAACGGCAATTATCTGGCCGCGCTCTACAACCGCGCCACCACCTATACCGACAAGGCCGATCCGTACCGCGCGATCAAGGATTTCGACGCGGTGATCAAGCTCGATGCCAATTTCGCCGCCGCCTACAACGCACGCGGCATCGTCCATGACGGCAAGAACGAATACGACCAGGCAATCGAGGACTTCAGCGAGGCCATCAAGCTCGACCCGAAGGACGCGCGCGCCTTCAACAACCGCGGCTTCGCCTACCGCCACCGCGGCGACTTCGACCGCGCCATCGCGGATTACAGCCAGGCGTTGGCCATCAACCCGACCTATGCCTTGGCGCTCTACAATCGCGGCATGGTCTATTACGACAAACGCGACGTCGAGCACGCCACCCGCGACATGAATCAGGCGATCAAGCTTAATCCGAACTTCGCCACTGCGGTGCACGACCGCGGCGTGACCAATTACGACAAGCACGACTATGACCGGACGGCCGCCGCCGATGCGCTGACAAATCCGAAGCCGGTCTATGCAGTGAGCTTCAGCGGGCGCGGCTCGGCTTACGAAAACCGACGCGCCGGCGATCGGATCGTTCAGGACGCCGATCAGCCGATCCGCTACAACCAGTACAACGCCTTTGCCTATTCGCCGGATGACAATCCGCCACCGGGCCCCCCGCAGCTTACGCCCATGCCCGCGATCGAGCCGGAAGCGACGCAGATCGCGCAGCCGGCTGTTGAGCCGGTGCCCACCACCACTCCGCAGGCGGAGATCGTACCGTTGCCGCAGCCCAATCCGATGCGCCACAGGCCGGTGCAGCACCTGCCTGTCGGCAAGCGGCTGTCGCAGCGGTAATTGCGCTTAAAACCTGCCCGTGCGCTCAGCCGCGCCGGCGAACCGACCACAGCGCCTTTTCGGAGGCTTGCTCGGCGAGGCTGTGCCCCAGCATGACCAGCAGCGGCCCCGGCAGCGCGGCTTGCGCCAGACGTTGCGGCAGTTCGCCGATTGGAGCTGACACCACCGCCTGATCGGGCCGCGTGGCGCGCGCGATGGCAATCGCGGACGTGAGCGGGTCGAGCCCTTCGGCGGTAGCCTTGGCGACCAGGGCCGCCAGCGTGCGCGCCGGCATGTAGATCGCCGTTGTGGTGGCCGGATCGGCGAGGCTCCGCCAATCGAGATCCTTGGGCAACGCACCGTCGTGGCCGTGGCCGGTGACATATTGCAGCCGGTGGGCATGTTTGCGGTCGGTGAGCGGCAACCCGAGCTTCGCCGCCGCGCCTTGCGCCGCGGTAATGCCGGGCACGACGTCGACCGCGATGTTCGCCGCCTTGCAAGCCGCAATCTCCTCGGCGGCGCGGCCGAAGATCAGCGGATCGCCGCCCTTGAGCCGCACCACACGCTTGCCTTGCTTGGCCAGGCTCACCATCAGCGCGTTGATGTCATCCTGCTTGCAGGACGGCCCGAAACCGGTCTTGCCGACCAACATCTTGCGCGCTTCGCGGCGCGCGAAGTCGAGCACGTCGCGCGACACCAAATCGTCGAACAAAATAACGTCGGCCGATTGCAGCGCGCGCACAGCGCGCAATGTAAGCAGTTCCGGATCACCGGGGCCGGCGCCGACCAAAGTCACCGATCCGTTTTCCACGGCCGCGCCCAGGCCCTTCACCTCGGCGACGAAGCGCTCGAAATCGTTTTGCGCCGGCTCGCTGTCGGGATTGCCGATCGCATGCGCGGTGAACAGTTGCCAGAACTTGCGCCGGCCGGAAAACGGCAGGCCGGCAGCCTTCAGCGCGACACGCCAGCGCGCGGCGGCGGCGGCCCAATCGGCAAAGCCCTTCGGCAGAAGCGCCTCGAGTTTGGCCCTGATGGCTTGCGCGAACACCGGCGCCGCGCCATCGGTCGAAATGCCGATCACGAGCGGAGAGCGGTTGACGATCGCGCCGAAGGAGAAATCGCAAAAGGCCGGCTTGTCGATCACGTTGACCGGCACGCCGGCAGCGCGCGCGGCGGCGGCAAAGGCCGCAGCGCCGTCATCGTCGTCGAAAGCGCCGATAGCAACGGCCGCTCCGGCCAAGTCGCCCGTCGTCCAGCCACGCTGGTGAATAACGACCTCGCCGCGCGGCGGATCGCCGGCGACTTGCAGCAGTTCGCCGGACGGCACCTCGGCGTAGACTTCAAGCCGCGCGCCTGCGGCCAATAACAGTTCCGCCTTCCAAGCCGCGGCAGTGTTGCCGCCGGCCAGCACCGCGCGCTTGCCCTCGAGCGCCAGAAACACCGGCAGCCGTGCCAGCGCATCCATGCGGCCCGGGCGGGTTTCGGAAGGCGTTCGTTCATCGGCCACTTCAGCGATCCTTTAGTAGACGTCGGCTTGGTAGCGGTCGTTCTTCTTCAGTTCGGCGACGTAGCGCGCCGCATCTTCCGGGCTGCGCCGTCCATGCTCGACAACCACGTCGACAAGCGCGCGCTCAACATCTTTTGCCATGCGCAGCGCATCGCCGCAAACATAGACATGAGCTCCTCTTGTAAGCCATTCCCAGAGATCACGACCATCGTCGCGCATGCGATCCTGAACATAAATCTTCTCTTTGCCGTCGCGCGACCAGGCCAGCGTCAAACGGCTCAGCAGGCCGCTCGAGCGCATCGCCACCAATTCGTCCTTGTAAAAGAAATCGTAGTCGCTGCGCTGATGCCCGAAATACAGCCAGTTGCCGCCCGGCGCCTTGGTTGCCTGGCGCTCCTGCAGGAAGGCGCGGAATGGCGCCAGCCCAGTGCCGGGGCCGATCATGATGATCGGCACGTTCGGGTCGGCAGGCAGCGCGAAATGCTGCGCCTTCTGTACATAGACCCTGATCTTGTCGCCGGACTGAACGCGTCCAGCCAGAAAGGTCGATGCGACACCAAGGCGCGTACGCTTCTCGACCGCGTAGCGCACCGCGTCGACCGTGAGAGATACCCGGCCGGGATTGCATTTGATCGACGACGAGATCGAATAGACGCGCGGCTGCAAGACGTCGAGCGCCTCGATAAAAGCCTCCGGGTCCGGCCGGATGCCGGAAAACTTCTGCAGCGCGGCCAGCACGTCGAGCGTCGCCGCATCGCGGTCCGGGTCCTGGCCGTTGGCCAAAGCCTGGGCTTTTTTCCGGCGCTCGCCGCCGGTCAAATACGAAATGAGCTGGAACAACATGTCCGGCGCGGGCGACAGCGAGACGCCGTCGGTGAGCGACTCGCGCAACGTGCGTCCGCCGATCGGAAAATCCGGCGGCGCGTCGAGCGTTGCAAGCACGGCGTCGACCAGCGCGGGATCGTTGGCGGGGTAAATGCCGAAGCTGTCGCCGACGACGTAATCGAGCCCGCTCTCGGCGAGATCGAACTCAATGTGCCAAGTCTCTTTTTCGGAGCCTGCCTTGTTGAGGCGGTAGCGCGAAACAAACGTCGCGAGTGCCGGATTGCCGCGCGAGCGGCCGGGCGCCGAGGGCGCGGCCACTGGCGCGGTGCCGGCCGGCGCCGCGGCGGGTGCCTTGTCGAATTCCTCATAAAGCTTCTTGAGCATGCGGGCGGTGTCCTTGCCGCCCGGGACGCAGAGGTTCAGCCGCTCTTCCTTTTTAACAAACAGCGCATCGGCGTAGTCCTTGCAGTTGTAGCCGCACTGGCCGCAATCCTGTTGCGCCATCGCCGCCATCAAGCGGCGCGGTAGCGGCTTGCCGTCGGCGAGTTTCATGCGGTCGGGCAGCGGCATGGCGGGGTCGTGCCAGGGCGCGCCGTCGTCTTCTTCCGCAGCGCGGTCGAGAACGTCCGGCAAAAGTTTTGCCGCCTGCTCGCTCGACAGCGCTGTAACGCTGTGGTCGAGTGAGATCATGCCGGCGAACAATCCGTTGAGCCACGTCCGTTGCTCCTGGCTGAACGGCGCAGATTCGGGGACAAACGACGGGATCGGCGGCTGCTGCGTGATGCTCATTCGACCGCGCCCTGCTCGACCATCGACTTGAGCGCATCGATCTCGTGCCGGCGCGCAAAGGCGATGAAGCTCTCCTCGCGCGAAGCCCGATGGGCCAGATAGCCCTTGAGCACGCGCTCGATCGTGCCCGGCGCATCCTCTGCCTTGACGTCGCGATAGAGTTCGCGGCCGAGCGCGGCATGCGGGCCGAAGCCGCCGCCAATCAGCAGATGGTAGCCCTCAACCGGATCGGCATCCTCGCCGACGTCGACCTTGCAGGCGAGCAGACCAATCTCGCTGACGAAGTGCTGCGCGCAGGAATGATGGCAGCCGGTCAGATGGATATTGACCGGCGTGTCGAGCGCGACGCGCGTCTCGCACCAGCGCGCGATCTCCTCGGCGTGCCGCTTGGTATCGGAGGCGGCGAATTTGCATCCGGTATTGCCGGTGCAGGCAACCAGTCCGGCGCGGATCGCGTTGGTTTCAATCGCCAGACCGAGCGCTTTGATTTTCGCCTGCGCCGCTTTCAATTTAGCGGTCGGCACGCCCGAAATCAGCAGGTTTTGCCAGACCGTGAGCCTGATATCACCGTCGCCCATGTCGCGGGAGATTTCGGCAAGACCCCTCATTTGCGCGACGGTCATGCGGCCGACCGGCACAACGACGCCGATCCAGTGCAATCCGTCCTGCTTTTGCGGGTGGATGCCGATATGCGCGGTGCGATTGAAGGCCGGCCGTGGCGCCAGCGCCCCAGGCACGGCACGGTCGAGCTTGCGGCCGAGCTTCTCCTCCATCAGGCCGAGAAATTTCTCGACGCCCAGCTTGTCGAGCACGTATTTGAGCCGCGCTTTGGTGCGATCGGTGCGGTCGCCGGTATCGATGAACACGCGCACCACCGCGTCGGCCACCTTGGTGGCGTCGGCCGGCTTGACCACGACGCCGGTATCGCCGGCAAAACAATGGTGCCCGGTGAGACCGCCGAGGCAGAGCCGGAACCAGATGCCCGCTTCGAGCCCGGAGCCCTCGTTCACCTGCACGGCCTGGAAGCCGATATCGTTGGTGTCCTCCAGCACCGGGATGATGCCGGCGCCGTCGAAGCCGACATTGAATTTGCGCGGCAAGCCGTAGAGCGAGCGGTCGTTAAGGATGTGGAAGTGCCATTCGCGCGTATAAGGGCGCGTATCGATCAATTCCTGCCGGTCGATGCCGGCGGTCGCTCCGCCTGTGACGTTGCGGATATTGTCGGCGCCCGAGCCGCGCGAGCACAGGCCGAGATCCTGCACCGCCTCGATCATGTTGACCGCGTTCTTGGCCTCGATTTCGCGGATCTGCAAATTGGCGCGGGTGGTGACGTGGGCATAGCCGCCGCCATAGCGCTCGGCCAGATCGGCGACGCCGGCAAATTGCGCCGCCTTGAGAATGCCGTTCGGCATGCGCAGCCGGCACATGAATGAGTTCTGGTTCGGCGCCACGTAGAACAGGCCGAAAAACCGCCAACGGAAATTATCCGGCGGCTTGGGATACTCGTTCTTGGCGGCGTAGTCCTTCAACCGCTCGTAAGTGTCGAACGGATGCTGTTCGCGCTTGAATTTCTCCGGGTCGGACAGCTTGCCACCGGCCTTGAGCACGCGATCCTGCGCCTTGAGCCCGGCCGCATCCGGGCCAACAGGTTCAGGCGCGCCAAGCGCGCCCGCCAACCCGGGTGGAACGACAAGACCCTTCGCCGTCCTGGCGATCTGCACGCCGGCGGCAAAGCCCTCAAGATAGCGCTTCTGCTCGGGCTCGAAGTCGCCGGTTGCCGCCTCACCCACCGGCTTGAGATTGACGCCGGCCTCCGTCGTCATTCCGCCGGCACCTGTGTCGGCATGGTCAGTGGCGCGACGCCGGATTTGCGCGGTTTGTGCGTGATGTAGAGCGCCAGACCAGTGAAGATACCGCCGCCCACCAGATTGCCGAGCGTCACCGGAATCTGGTTCCACAGCCACCAGTCTGCGACGGTGACCTTGGCGCCCATCATCATGCCGGTCGGAATGATGAACATGTTGACGACCGAGTGTTCGAAGCCCTGAGCAAAGAAGATGAACACGGGCATATAGGCGCAGGCGATCTTACCGATGGTCGAATTGGTGGTCATCGCCGCGACGATGGCGAGGCAGACCATCCAGTTGCACAGGATGGCCTTGACGAAGACGGTGATCAGACCGGCATGGCCGATGGCCGAGTAACCGATGGTCTTGGCTTCCGCGATCGCAACGATCTTGGCTGCGACGCCGGCCGGCGCGGCGGTACCGAAATTCGTCAGCACGATCGCCAGCAGCGCGCCGTAGGCGACACTGCCGATCAGGTTGCCGATAAAGACGAAGCCCCAGTTGGCCAACACGGTCGCGCTGCCGGTATCCTTCTCGATCCACGGCAGCGGCAGCAGGCCGAAACTGCCGGTCACCAGATCGAGGCCAAGCAATACGATGAGGATCAGGCCGACCGGGAAGATCAACGCGCCGACCAGCGGCTGTCCGGTCTGCACCGCGCCGGTTATGGCGAGGCTGGTGGCGGCGGCGAGAATCGATCCGGCAAGTGCGCCACGGATCAGGCAATCGGTGGCCGTCATGCCGAGCTTGCGGCGGCCGGTTTCGACCATGGCGGATGCGACGTCGACTGGCTTCACGTAATCCATCTTGCGACTCCCTTTTTTGGAAGCCGCCGAGATTGGTGTGCGCGACAATTCCGGCGGCCGCTGCTGATTCTATGCTGCAAAGCAGCAAGGAGCGTGCCAGCCCAGAACGTATTGATTAAGCTTTGCTATTTTCACCGAACGGAACCCGCGCGGGGCGACTGCCTCGCATTGCGGCAGCAAGGGTCGCATATCTAGGCAAAGTTGCGTGGCGGCCCTTCACGGCGCTTAGCGTGCCGCGCGTCCGGCTTTGGCGCCTATATTGGCGTGGAAGTCGCGGCCGTTGACGGTGGCGGCGACGTAGCCGGCGCGAATGGTGAAGTCGCCGAAGCGCTCGCCCTTTTGCCGCCCGGCGGCGTAGGCCGCGAAAATCGGATTGAGCACAGTGGCGATGGCCTTGTCCTCAAGGTCCTCGGCATAGAGTTTATTGAGTCGCGAGCCGTCGTAAGCAGCGCCAAGATAAAGATTGTAACGGCCCGGCCCTTTGCCGACCAAACCGATCTCGGCGAGATAAGGCCGCGCGCAGCCATTCGGGCAGCCGGTCATACGGATAACGATGTCATCGGCGGAAAGCCCGTGCGCGGCGAGCAACGCATCGAGCTCGGTCATGAGGCCGGGCAGATAACGCTCGCTCTCGGCGAGCGCGAGACCGCAGGTCGGCAGCGCCACGCAGGCCATGGAATTGCGCTGCAAGCCCGACCAGGGCGCCAGCAGCCCGGCTTCCTTCGCGACCCAATGAATCTCGGTCTGCTTCTCGACCGGAATGTTGGCGATGATCAGATTCTGATTGGGCGTGATGCGGAAATTTCCGTCGTGGCTCTCCGCGATCTGGCGCAGCGTCGACAAATTCTTTGCGTTGGCATTGTCGAGCAGTCGGCCGTTCTGCACGAACAGCGTGAGGTGGCTGCGGCCGCCCTCGCCTGCGCTCCAGCCGTAGCTGTCGCCGGTGGACGTGAATGTGAAGGGCTGTGCCGGATCGAGCATCACGCCTGAGCGGCGCACGACTTCGGCGCGGAAGAAATCGAGCCCGCGGTCTTCGATGGTGTATTTCAGCCGCGCGTGCTTGCGGTTGGCGCGGTCGCCCCAGTCGCGCTGCACGGTGACCACCGCCTCGGCAATCGCCACCGCGTCCTTGGTCGCGCAGAAGCCCATGATGTCGGCGGTGCGGGGATAGGTGTCCGGTTCGCCATGGGTCATGCCCATGCCGCCGCCGACCGTGACGTTCCAGCCCGTTACGCCGCCTTTGCCGTCGAGCGCGGCGATGAAGCCGAGGTCGTGCGCGAACACATCGACGTCGTTCGAGGGCGGCACGGCCACCACGATCTTGAATTTGCGCGGCAAGTAAGTCTTGCCGTAGATCGGCTCTACCACGTTGTCCTCGCCGCCGGCGATCTTCTCCCCGTCGAGCCAGATCTCGCGATAGGCCGGTGTGCGCGGCGTCAGATGATCGGAGACGGCGCGCGCCAGATCGAGCGCCGCCGCATGCGCCTGGCTCTGATCGGGATTGGCGGCGCACATCACGTTGCGGTTGACGTCGCCGCAGGCGGCGATCGAATTGAGCAATACCGCGTCGATCTCCTTCAGCGTCGCCTTCAGGTTCGACTTGATGATGCCGTGCAACTGCACCGTCTGCCGCGTCGTCAGCCGCATGGTGCCGTTGCCGTAATCGCGCGCGACCTGGTCGAGCGCCAGCCATTGCGCGGACGAAAGGACCCCGCCCGGAATGCGCACGCGGATCATGAAGGCGAAAGCCTTCTCCATCTTCTTGCGCGTGCGTTCGGACCGCAGGTCGCGATCGTCCTGCAGATACATGCCGTGAAATTTGACCAGTTGCTGGTCGTCTTCGACGATGCCGCCGGTAATCTCTTCGCGCAGGCCCTCGGCCAGCGTACCGCGCAGGTAATCGCTCGCCTCCTTGATGCGCTCGTTGCGCGAAACTTCGTCGGTCATTGGCCTTCCAATCGGCGCAGGCTCAGTACGTGTCCTGCAGGTAGCGCTTGTCGCGCTCCAGCGTCGCCACCGCCTGCTCGGCGGCTTCCGGCGACAGCGCCTTCACCTCGGCATAGGCGCGCACCAGCGTGGCGCGCACGTCTTTTGCCATATTCTTGGCATCGCCGCATACATAGAAATGGGCGCCGCCGTTGAGCCAGTCGATAAGGTCCTGGCGGCGCTCCCACATCTTGTCCTGGACGTAGATTTTCTTCGGGGTGTCGCGCGAGAAGGCGACGTCCATGCGGGTCAGCGCGCCGTCGGCCAGCGCGTCCTGCCAGTCGAGCTGGTAGAGGAAATCGTGGGTGAACTGGCGGTCGCCGAAGAACAGCCAGCTGCGCCCTTCCGCCGCAACGGCGCGGCGCTCCTGCACAAAGGCGCGGAACGGCGCGACGCCGGTGCCCGGACCGACCATGATGATGTCTTTGTCCTGCGCCGGCAGCGCAAAATGCTTGTTGGGCTTGAGCTTGACCCGCACGCGGTTGCCGCGCTTGAGCCGCTCGGCCGCATAGTTGGAGGCGACGCCCTTGCGGGCGCGGCCGTGGGTCTCGTAGCGCACCGCCGAAATCAGAAGATGTGCCTCGTCGCCAACGTCACGCCGCGACGACGCGATTGAATAGGTGCGCGGCGCCAACGGCCGCGTCACCGCACGCAGATGGTCGGCGGTCAGCGCGATCGGGAATATGGCGATCAAATCGATGAGCTGGCGGCCGACGATCCATCCCTTGGCCTCGCCGTCCGCGATCAGCGCCTTGACGTATTGATGGCCGGTCTGCGCGGCGTAGGTCTCGACGGTCTTGGGCGATAGCGTCGTGACGTCGCGCGATTTGATGAGTTCGGCGCGCAATTTGTCGTCGCCCGATAGCCCCGCAAGCTTGAGCAATTCATCGACATAGGCCGGATCGTTCTCGGCATAGAGATCGAGTGAATCGCCCGGCTCGTAAGCCGGCATCGCGCCATCGAAGGTCAGCGCGAGATGGATGGTTTCCTTGTTCGAGCGCGACGAATTGAGGTTAACGTGCTCACTGACCTCGGCCTCGACGATATCGGTATTGGGCGAGACCGCAGGTTTGCCGAAATCAACCGCGATCACCTGGCCGTTGCCTTGGCCGCGGCTGGCATCGGGCGGGGTCAGAACTTTCAGCGCATCGCCGAGCCACTTCGACGCCGGCGCCGCGAAATCCAGATCGCAATCGACGCGGTCGACCACGCGCTTGCCGCCAAGCGCGGCCAGCCGCTCGTCAATCTTCTTGCCGATGGCGCAGAATTCCACATAGGCCGTATCGCCCAGCGCCAGCACGCCGAATTCGACGCCGCCGAGGCGCGGCGCGCCCTCGCCCATCAGCTCGCCATAGGCACGCACCGCGCGCGCCGGCGGATCGCCCTCGCCCCAGGTGGCGGCGATGAACACCAGCCGCTTGGCGGAGCCAAGCTGGGCCAGTTCGAGATCGGCCATGTCGATCAAAGTCGGCTTCAGGCCGTTCTTGCGCGCCGCTTTCGCCATGTCGTTGGCGAGCTTCTCGCAATTGCCGGATTCGCTGGCGTAAACGATTGTAATCGGCTCGGCCGGACGCGCCGGCGCCGCCGGCAGCGCTTCCGCGCCCGCCGGCAAGGATGCGGCATCGAGACCCGCCAGGAATCCCGCAAGCCAGGCGCGCTGGACCTGGGACGCCGGACCAACAACGCGGTTGAGGAGATTGATCTCCTCTTCAGCGAAGGGCGCGGTCTTCGGGATCGGCGACATGCTTGATCTCTTTTTAGAGCGAAGCCGGGAACAGGTGATTGACTACCGCAAGAACGACGAGAAGCGTGACGCCGATGCCGAGGCTCCAGCCGATCAGCTTCTTCTCGATCGGCAGCAACGGTTCGACCGCGGCTTTGCGAAGTTCGTTACCGATATTGGGTTGCGACATGGACAGCGTTCTTTCTGTTGTTAGCTGGCCAGCGGCGGATGAATGCCGCTGAAGAACAGCCAGGAAATCAGCAACCCGACCCAGATCACGAAGCCGAACAGGCTGACGACATACGCAGCCGCCAGCTTGCCGATACCCTCCTGCCACAATGCGCGGAAGTTGGAGAGCACGCCGATCGAGAAGAAAGTCAGGATGAAGAAGATGACGCGGAAGGCGTTCGCCTCGCCCATCGCAGCGGAAACCTTGCTGGCAATCGCCGCCGGGGTGCCGAGCGCGAGATACAGGCCGACCGCAAAGGTCGCGACGAAGCCGAGGATGAACTTCGGGAAACGCTGCCAGATCTCGGACGCCTTCGCTTTGTCATTGTTGGTCGGGTTGATGTGATTGGTCCAGATGTAGCCGAGGACAAAGGCCCAGATGCCGATGAAGATGTCGATGAACACCTTCACGGTGGCGGCGGTCGCGAGCACCCAGCCAGGCTGATACTTGATGCCTTCGGCCGCGTTTTTCGCATAAATCAAGGCTTCGGTGATGCCGCCGCCGGCAACCGCGGCGCCATCGGTCTTCACGGCAAGGCCGATCCAGGCGCCAGCCACCAGCGGCTCGTGCCACAAGAATGTTTGCGCCAGGAACGGCAGGATCAACACTTCGACCACCGCGAAGATGACGACCAGCGATGACACCAGCACCGGGATCGCCGGCCGGGCGCGGATGGCTCCGCCGGTGGCGATCGATGCCGCCACGCCGCAGATCGAAATACCCGACGCCAACGGCGCAGCCCATTCGCGGTTAAAGCCGAACCATTTGCGGGCGACGAAGTAGACCACCGCCCAGTAGATCAGATAGGCCTCGACAATGGCGGCGACGCCGCGCAGCAGCAGCGAACTGGCGAGATTGAGCTTGCTGGCGGCCGTTACCGCGACGAAACCGCCGAGAATGACGATGGCAATCTTGATGTAGAGTTCCGGCCGGATCGCCGCCTTGATCGATTCCGCAAAGCGCGGCAGGAAATTGGCGATAATCAGGCCGGCGAGCAGCGCAAAGATATAGCCGCCTTCATTAGTCAGTTTCAGCGACCAGTTGACGCCGAACTTTTGCATGTCCGCCGGCGTCACCGCCGCGAAATTGGCATAGCTGCCGACGATCCAGCTTGCATAGGCGATCCAGAACACGGCGGTGAATGCGAGCGCGAAGCGCTTGAGGTCGCTCTTGAGCGCAAACACGGTCACGCTCAGGATGACCAACAACGCGACATAGGTCGCGAGGATCGAACCAGCGCCGCCGAGCGAGGCATAGGCTTTTGAGACCGGAGCCAGCGCCTTACCGACATCGGTCCACACCGACGTGGTGACGCCCCAGCCCAGCAAATCGACATTGGCAATGCCGGCGAGCGCCAGAGCGAAGATCAAAAGCCCGACGATCAGCGACAACCAGTCTTCGCTGATCCGCGGCGAGATTTCGACATTATCGGCGCGTCTGGGAAGTGAGCCGGCACTGAGTGTACTGGTCGTAGTCGACATGGCAGCATAGGTCCTCTTTATTGGATGTGCGGCAGAACGCCGAGGAGAATGAACGCCAGCAGCGCGGTGATGATCGCGGCCGCCCAGCCGTCGAGCGGCAAGCGCGTCAGCAGACGCTGCGTATGATGCGGGAAATCGGTCACCGAGGTTCGCTCCAAGCGCGACCAGCGCGAGCCCTTAAATAGAAGCTTATTCTGCGCAGCCGCAATAAGCCGTGGAAAATAAGAAGGAATTTCCTGTTTTTAGCCTCTGGAGACGCAACAATTTCCTCTCTCCGCTAGCTTGCGCAGAACGCCGGTACTGCCGAATTTCACGCCAACTTAGCTGTGGAACCGGCGGCGGCGGCGCCCCCGCGATCCACACGGCCCGGATAGGATCGCCGCGCGCATGACCAGCCCCGCCTACCGAAAACGCTTACGCGCGCTGCTGACACCGGCCGAGCATCGGGCGTTAGCGCGTCTCGACACGCCGCAGAAAATTCAGACCTTCATCGAAAAGCTCCCGCCTAATTTCGAGCTCAAGGGCGACACCTGCATGTCGCCGCGCCGCGCGCTCAAGGCGCGCACGGTCCATTGCGCGGAAGCCGCGGTTCTGGCGGTCGCCGCACTGATCTATCACGGCAAGCCGGCCTGGTTGATGGATATCCAGGCGCTGCCCAGCGACCAGGATCACATCATCACGCTGTTCAAGGAGCGCGGCCTGTGGGGCGCGATGAGCAAGACCAATCACGCCGTGCTGCGCTGGCGCGATCCGATCTATCGCACCGTGCGCGAACTGGCGATGAGCTACGCGCATGAGTACAATCTCAACTACGGCAAGAAATCGATGCTGGCCTATTCCAAGCCGTTTTCGCTGGCGCGCTACGCGCCGGCGCGCTGGCTGATCGCGCCGGACGACCTCTATTGGTTGATGGAGGATCTCGATGCGTCGCCACACCTGCCGATCGCGCCGATGCATGCCTTGCGGCGGCGGCGGCGTTCGACCCGGGTCGAGTTGAAGTCGCAGGACGTCACCGAGTGGCCGGTGCCGCGCTCGCGCCGGGTCAAGCCGACGAAGTAATGCTATAAGTCTATGACCCAAGGTCGGAGGCAATTCGCGTGGCGTCTTTCACATTCCGCAGGCAACTGACCATCGAATGGGGCCAGTGCGATCCGGCCGGCATCGTGTTCAACAGCCGTTTCTTCGAGATGTTCGACACCAGCACGTGGCTGCTGTTCGACGCAGCGCTGGGCGTCAAGCCGCAAGATCTTGCGTCGGTGTTCGGCATCGTCGGGATTCCGCTGGTCGATGCCCGCGCCAATTTTTTGAAACCCGCGAAATTCGGCGACGTGGTCGAAATTGTTTCGCGCGTTTCCGAATTCCGCCGCTCGAGCTTCGATATCGAACACAAGCTCACCATCGGCGGATCGCTCGCGGTCGATGGCGGCGAAACACGGGTCTGGGCGGCGCGCGACAAGGCCAACCCGGACAAGATCGGCGCCATCGCCATTCCGGCCGATGTCATTGCTAAATTTGGATAATTCTCTGTTGGCCGCGCCCAATCGTCCCAGCCATTCCCGGTAACGGGTCTGGAGGGCGCCGCGGCGCTGGTGTGACCTAGCCGCACAATCAGAAGCGTGATTCACACGCTCACCAGGGGAAGAAACGAGTGGCCCGACTCCTTGAGTTCACGCTCAACGGGCGCGACCGCGCTGACGCGGTCGCGGACAATATTTTGTTGCTCGACTACCTGCGCGAAAAGGCCGGGCTCACCGGCACCAAGACCGGCTGCGACGGCGGCGAATGCGGCGCCTGCACCGTGCTGATCGACGACCAGCCCACCCTCTCCTGCCTCACCTTGGCAACAACTGTGCAGGGGCGGCGCGTTGACACCATCGAATCACTCGGGGCCGACGGCCAATTGTCCGCCGTGCAACGCGGCTTTCACGAAAAGCTCGGCTCGCAGTGCGGCTATTGTACGCCGGGATTCATCATGGCCTCGGCAGGCTTACTACGGAAAAATCCAAATCCGAGCGAGGCGGAAATCCTCGAGGCGCTCGGCAGCAATATCTGCCGATGCACCGGTTATGTGAAAATCATCGAAGCGGTGAAATACGCCGTGGCGCTCAACGCGCAAGGCGTGGCGCCATGAACAGGATCGTGCCCACCCACAATATCGGCGGCTACGTGCCGATGATCGACGGACCGGAGAAAGTTTCCGGCCGCGCCAAATACACCGCCGACATTCTTGGCGCCGGCCAACTTGCCGGCCGCATCTATCGCAGCCCCTATTCGCATGGCGACATCGTCGAGGTCGACGTGTCGGAGGCGCGCAAGGTGCCCGGCGTGCGCGCCATCATCACCGGCGCCGATTGTGACAAGGCCTTCGGCGTGCTGCCGATCGCGCGCACCGAATATCCGCTGGCGCGCGACAAAGTGCGCTATCGCGGCGAGCCGGTCGCCGCGGTTGCTGCCGACGACGACACGATCGCGCGCGAAGCGATCCGCCGCATCAAGTTCACGGCGCGCGAACTGCCGGCCTATTACACCGCCAAGGACGCGCTGGCGCTCGGCGCCGTTCAATTGCACGAGAAGAAACCGGGCAATCTCGAACGCGACGTACTGTTCGAACTGGGATCGGCCGCGCAGGGTTTTGGCGAAGCAGATCTGGTGCGCGAAGGCACGTATAACTGCGCCGAAGTCTGCCAGAACCAGATGGAAATGCACGCCGCCGTCGCCGAATACGACGCGGTGCGCGACCGCATGACCGTGCACGCCTCCACGCAGGTGCCCTACTACGTGCACCTGATGCTGTCGCAAATCCTCGGCATGGAAATGTCGCACATCCGCGTGATCAAGCCGCATGTCGGCGGCGGCTTCGGCTGCCGCACCGAGACACTGGCCATCGAATTGATCGCAGCGCTGTTGGCGCGCCAGGCCAACGCCACCGTGCGGCTCGTGACGACGCGCGAGGAGACCTTCATCACCCATCGTGGCCGGCCGGAGACCGACATCAAGCTCAAGATCGGCATGCGCAAGGACGGCCGCATTACCGCGGTGGAATGCGATTGCGACCAGCGCGGCGGCGCGCATTCCGGCTATGGCGTGGTGACGATTCTTTATGCCGGCTCGATGTTGTACGCGATCTACGACCTGCACAATGTCAGATATACCGGCCGGCGCGTGCTGACCAACACGCCGCCCTGCGGCGCATTCCGCGGCCACGGCACCGTCGACATCCGCTTCGCATTCGAAAGCCTGGTCGACGAGATGGCGGCGGAGCTCGGGCTCGACCCTTTTGCGGTGCGGCGCGCGAATTTACTGACGGCTCCGACCTTCACTGACAACGACCTGATGGTGAATTCCTATGGCCTGCCCGAATGCCTGGATTGGGTCGAGAAGGAAAGCGGCTGGAGCAAGCGCAAGGGTAAGCTTGGCAAGAACAATGGAATTCGAAAGGGCCTCGGCATGGCCTGCTCGCATTACATCAGCGGCGCGTCGAAGCCGGTGAACTGGACCGGCGAGCCGCACGCGACCGTCAAGATTAAGCTCGATTTCGACGGCTCGATCGTGGTGCTATCGGGCGCCGCCGATATCGGCCAGGGCTCGACCACCATCCTGGCGCAAACCGTCGCCGAGGTGTTGGGCCTCGATCTGTCCCGCGTGCGCGTGGTCACCGGCGACAGCGAAGTGGTGCCGAAGGATAACGGCTCCTACTCCTCGCGCGTCACGTTCATGGTCGGCAACGCCGCGCTCGATGCCGCGCGCAATCTCAAAAGCGTGCTGGTCAATGCCGCCGCCCGCAAGCTGGAAGCACGGCCCGAAGACATTGAATGTCTGGGCGAGCTCTATCGCGCCGGCGCGCAGGACAAGGGCGCGACCTTCGACGAGGTCGTGACCGAGGCGCTGAAGGATTCCGGTACCATAACGGTCACCGGCAATTATTCGACCATTCCGGAATCGCACGGCGGCAAGAAATACCGCGGCTCAGCCATCGGCGGCACCATGGGCTATTCCTATTCGGCGCAGGTGGTCGAAGTGAGCGTCGACGAGGAGACCGGCGTCGTCACGGTCGACAAGGTCTGGGTCGCGCACGACTGCGGCAAGGCGCTTAACCGCCTGACCGTCGAAGGTCAGGTGCAGGGCTCGGTCTGGATGGGCATGGGCCAGGCCATGAGCGAGGAAGCCGCCTATCACGAGGGGCTGATGGTCACCGCCAACATGCTCGATTACCGCGTGCCGACCATCCAGGACTCGCCGCCGATCGAAGTCGGCATCATCGAGAGCAACGATCCACACGGGCCGTTCGGCGCCAAGGAAGCCGGCGAAGGCTCGCTCGCGGCCTTCCTGCCGGCGCTGACCAATGCCATCGCGGACGCCATCGGCATCCGCTTCAACGATCTGCCGGTAACGCCCGACCGCGTGTTCGAGGCGATCGAAAAGCGCAAGCGCGCGCTTGAGAAGAAAAACGGGAGCGGCTGATGGACGCCCTGCCCGAATTCCGCGTGCTCAGCCCGGCCACGCTCGACGAGGCGCTGGCGGCCCGCGCCGCCCATCCGGGCAGCATGCCGCTCGGCGGCGGTACCGATCTGGTGGTCAATATCCGCCGCGGTATCGTGGCACCGCCTGTTTTAATCGCTATGAACCGGGTGGCGGGGCTTACCACCATCAAGGCCGACGCAAACTCGTTCGAAATCGGCGCCTCGGTGCGCCTCACCGCGCTCGCCGAGCATCCGGGCATTATTGAGCATCATCCGGTTCTGGCGCAGGCCGCCGCCCACATCGCTGGGCCCACCCACCGAAACATGGGCACGGTCGGTGGCAATCTCGCCCTCGACACCCGCTGCATTTTCTACAATCAGAGCGAATGGTGGCGCGACGCCAATAAGCATTGCCTGAAGACCACCGGCACGATCTGCCACGTCGCGCCGAAAAGCCGCGGCGTCTGCTTCGCCACTTTCAGCGGTGATCTGGCGCCGGCTCTTCTGACGCTTGGCGCCGAGGTGGACATCGCGGGCCCTGGGGGTATGCGCACCATTCCTCTGAACAAGCTTTACATCGGATTCGCGCGCCAGGATGTGCCGGTGACCGAGACGCAGGGCGACGGGAAATTCTATCTCTCGCTCCGGCCCGGCGAATTCATTACCGCAGTGCGCGCCAAGAATGCGCCCGGCCTGCGCTCGGGCTATGACAAGATCCGCATCCGCAAGTCGATCGAGTATCCGGTCGCCGGCGTCGCCGTGGCGCTCAAGCGCGAGAGCGACAAGCTCACGGATTTGCGCGTGGCGTTCACCGGCACCAATCCGCGGCCCGTGCTGCTTGACGGCACTGCCGACCTGTGCGGCGGAAAACTCAACGATCGCGTGTTCAAGAGCCTTGACGCGCTGGTGCGCGACCAGATCATGCCGATGAAGACCACCTTCACGCCCGGCCACTACCGCCGGCGCGTGGCCGGCGTGCTGGCGCGACGTTTGCTGACGCGTCTGTTCGAAAGCTGACGCGATGAGAGCCGGCGTGGAGGATATCACCGAGCGCAGACCCTACAACGCCGTCTCCGAGCTTGTGGACGCCAACGTGGCGCGCGGGCTCGGTAAGAAGATCGCCTTCATCGACCCCGACCGCTCGCTCAGCTATGGCGACTTGCAGGAGCGGAGCGTGCGCTTTGCCCACGCCCTTCGCGCGCTAGGCATAGCGCAAGAGCAACGCGTCGCGTTGCTCTTGCATGACACGGTCGATTATCCGGTGGCGTTCTGGGGCACAGTGCGCGCCGGCAGCATCGCGATCCCACTCAATACATATCTCAACGTCCCGCAATACGCCTATATACTCGCCGATTGCCGCGCCAGCGCGCTGGTGGTAGCCGCGCCTTTGGCACATACGATTTGGCCGCTGATCGAGCAGTTTCCTCATCTGAAAACGGTGATCCTGGTCGGCGCGATCGACGACGACAAAGCTGCCTTCCCCGGGCGCGACGTGCATTTATTCGAGGACATCATCGCCGCTGCTGACGCCACGCCGTTTACCGCCGACACAGTGTCCGACGAGGTCGCGTTCTGGCTCTACACCTCCGGCTCAACCGGCGACCCAAAGGGCGTCAAGCACGTCCACTCCAATTTAATGGCGACCGCGAAATTATTCGGCCAAGGCATCCTCCGAATGACCGAGAGCGACGTCGTTCATTCCGCCGCAAAATTGTTTTTCGCCTACGGGCTCGGCAATGCCATGACCTTTCCGCTTTCAGTCGGGGCCACTGCAGCGCTGTGGCCGGAGCGGCCGTCGCCCGAGTCGGTGTTCGAGATGATGCGCAAGCACCGCCCGACCATTTTTTACGGCGTGCCATCGCTCTTCACCGCCTTGCTCGCGCACCCCGATATTCGAAAAGGCGCCGGCTCCGACTGCTTGCGCCTTTGCGTGTCGGCGGGCGAAGCGCTACCGGCGCATATCGGGCAGCGCTGGCGCGATATCGTCGGCGTCGACGTGCTCGACGGCCTCGGCTCGACCGAACTCCTGCAAACCTTTCTGAGCAACCGGCCGGGCGACATTCGCTACGGCTCGACCGGCAAGCCGGTGCCCGGCTACGAGGCGAGTATCGTCGACGACAAAGGGCGCGAGCTGGGCACTAACGAGATCGGCGAGCTGATCGTGCGTGGGCCATCGGCCGGCGAAGGCTATTGGAACCAGCGCGGCAAAAGCCGCCGCACCTTCGTGGGAGAATGGACCCATACCGGCGACAAATTTCGCCGCGATGCCGAGGGCTATTACTATTACTGCGGGCGCACCGACGACATGTTCAAGGTCAGTGGCATGTGGGTGTCGCCGTTCGACGTGGAGGCCGCGCTGACGTCACACGAGGCCGTATTGGAAGCCGCCGTCATCGGCAAAGAGGACGCCGACGGGCTGATCAAGCCGAAGGCCTTCATCGTGCTCAAGAACGGCTATACCGCCGACGACAGCCTGTTCGAGACCTTGAAAATCCATGTCAAGCAACAAGCGGGCCCGTGGAAATATCCTCGCTGGATCGAACTGCGTGAACATCTGCCGCGCACCGCTACCGGCAAAATACAGCGCTTCAAGCTACGCGACGAGGATATGGCGGCGCGCTAGGCGATCTTTACGTACTCGAATTCGCCAGGCTTGTTGTCGATACCAACCTTGGGCGGCGCGATCCAGCTGGCAAACTTTCCCGGCTCCATCTGCGGTTGCATCAGACTTTCGACATAATCCTTGTCCGCGGCCGAAGGCAGAAAATCCGTCCTCCGGTTCGTCCACTCGTCGGGAAAGAGGATATTGCCGGCGACGTCGGCGTTGGTGCGCGAGAATTCACCGATGTGGCGGTGGAAGGCGACGTGCGGCAGCTTGATCTCGAACGCGATGCCGTGCTCGGCGATTACTTTGTTCCAGCGGCCGACGCCGACATTGCAATCGACCACGTAATCGTCACGCAGCCGCATGTTGAGCGCCGACAGCGCCGGCGAATCCTCGTTCTGGATCTTGCCGTCGATCAGGCGCAGCACCGGATAGGTACCGCTCTCGAGTTGATGGTCGTCCTTGAGCCGGTCCTCGCGGTAACGGCCCTTCAAGCCGGCATGGAAGGCGTTGGCGGCGTTGGTCGAGATTTCGTTGCCGAACAGATCGAGCGTCAGCGAGAAATGCATGTTGGCTTTTTTCTGGATGGTCGGCAGATCGATCACCCCGAGTTTACGCACCTTATCGATTTCGTTCGGATCGCTGATGTCCGCTTCCTTCATGGCCTCGCAAGTGCGCTGGATAATACGGGTGACGCCGGTCTCGCCGACGAACATGTGATGCGCTTCCTCTGTCAGCATGAAGCGGCAGGTACGCGACAGCGGATCGAAACCGGATTGCGCCAGCGCCTCAAGTTGCATCTTGCCGTCGCGGTCGGTGAAATAGGTGAACATGAAGAACGACAGCCAGTCCGGCGTCTTCTCGTTGAAGGCGCCCAACATGCGCGGTGTATCAGGGTCGCCCGAGCGGCGTTGCAATAGCGCTTCCGCCTCCTCGCGGCCATCGGTACCGAAATATTTCTGCAGCAAGTAGACCATGGCCCAGAGGTGACGGCCTTCCTCGACATTGACCTGGAACAAATTGCGCATGTCGTAGAGCGACGGCGCGGTCTTGCCGAGATAGCGCTGCTGTTCGACCGAAGCCGGCTCGGTGTCGCCCTGGATCACAACCAAGCGGCGCAGCATGGCGCGATATTCGCCCGGCACTTCCTGCCAGGCGTCCTCGCCTTTGTGCATGCCGAACGGGATCTTGCGGCCTTCGAGCTGCGGCGCCAGCAGCACGCCCCAGCGATATTCCGGCATGCGCACGTAATCGAACTTAGCCCAGCCCTTGGGGTCGACGCTGACCGCGGTGCGCAGATAGACCAGCGATTCCTGGAAGCCTTCAGGCCCCATGTCGTTCCACCAGTTGATGTAGCCGGGATGCCATTTCTCGAGCGCGCGCTTGACGCGCACATCGTCCCCAAGCGCAACATTGTTCGGGATCAGGCCGTCGTAGTCGACCTGTTGGATATTCATGGCTATACCCTTTCTTTATTAAAGGTCGGGGAAACACCGCTGCCATAGAGCTTCAGTGCGCCCTGCTCGCCGATTGCATTCGGCCGCTGGAAAATCCAGTTCTGCCAAGCGGTCAGCCGTCCGAAAATTTTTGTTTCCATGGTCTCCGGGCCGGCGAAGCGTAAGTTTGCTTCCATGCCGGTCATGGCGTCAGGCGAGAAGCTGGTGCGCTCCTCCAGCATGACGCGCAATTCATCGTCCCAGTCGAAATCCTCATATGCTGCGGTGACCAGACCGATTTCCGCGGCTTCTTCGCCTTCAACCGCCATACCGACCTTGTCTTTGGCGCGCTTGATGCTCTCCGGCTCGCCCAGGAAGCGGGTTTGCAATCTGGTGAGCCCGTTGCCCATTGGATAAAAGCCGAAATTGGCCTGCCCCAGCATGATCGCCGTCGGCTTGCGGTTATCGCCCTCGCGGGTGCCGATCAGCATCAGTGAGCGATCGGCCGCGAAGGCCAACTCGGCCAGCGTGCCGGCGAAGCAGGAACCCGGTTCGATCAGCGCGATCATGCTCCTGGGCGTCACATCGAGGCGCTTGAGCACGCGCTTGAGGTAGTGGCGGATTTCGCGCATCAGCCAATCGCCGTTGGCTTTGGCGAGAAAGTCGTCGTGATCGAGCACAGCCTGCGCGTTACCATCGGTGCGGAACAGCACGACACCGATATTCTGCTCGTTCGCGCGCAGATGCAGGATGGCATCTTCCAATTCACGCGCCACGGTCAGCGGCCAGAATTTGGCGCCCAGCGCATGCGCAACTTCGACCGAGGCCGGCACAGCTTGTGAAGGCCCACGTACGGTGACGGTCGCCAAGCCCCGCGCGCGGTCGATCTCGACGTCGACGTGCGAATAAGACACGCGGCCGCCGTTGATTTTGCGGTCGAGCGGCGTCAGCGCGATGCCCTTGGCATCCTTCGGGCGGTCGGAACGCGTGGCGATCTCCTTGGCACGCGCCGCCACCGTTTCTTTCCATTTCGAATTGGGCACCACTTCGTCCACTAGCCGCCATTCGACGGCTTTGCTGCCACGGATGCCTTCCTCGATCGAGCAGAACACGTCGGCGCGGTCGCGCCGCACCTTGCGCTTGTCGGTGACGCGCGTGAGGCCGCCGGTACCAGGCAGAACGGCGAGCAACGGCGTCTCCGGCAGAGCCACCGCTGAGCGGCGGTCGTCCACCAGCATGATGTGGTCGGCGGCGAGCGCTAACTCATAACCGCCGCCGGCGGCATTGCCGTTGATGGCGCAAACATAAGTTTGCTTCGAATTTTCGGATGCGTCCTCGATGGCCAACCGCGTCTCATTGGTAAACTTGCAGAAATTCACTTTCTGGCCGTGCGTCGACTTACCGAGCATGCGGATATTGGCGCCGGCGCAGAACACGTTGTCCTTGCCCGACTTGATAACGACGCAACACACCTCCGGGTGCTCGAAACGCAGCCGCTGTACCGCGTCGTTGAGCTCGATATCGACGCCGAGGTCGTAGGAGTTCAGTTTGAGCTCATAGCCCTCGCCCAGGCCGCCGGCCTGATCGACGTCCATGATGAGATAGGCCACATCGCCGTCGCATTCGATGCGCCAATGGCGGTAGCGCGACGGATCGGTTTGGAAATCGATCGGCAACATGGCCTTTACCGTACTATGCATTATTATGCATTATTATGCATATTAGTAGCACTTGACTAGATCAGCAGCAACCGATCTGTTTTCTACTATAAAGCGGGCCATGCTTGCTACGCACTATAATGCATGTTAGCCGGAAGGCCATGAAACCTCGCGCCATCCCCGCCGACACTTATCTGCACCAACTCGGCAAACGCGTGCGCGTGTTGCGCAATCAGCGCGGCATGACGCGTAAAGCGCTGGCCGAGCACGCCAAAGTCTCGGAGCGCTACCTCGCGCAACTGGAAGCAGGGCAAGGAAATATCTCAATCGTCCTTCTGCGACGTATTGCGCGCGCCATTGGGCTCCCGGTGACGCAGCTGGTTCATGACGGTGTCGAACCCCCGCTGGATTTGGTGCTGTTGACGCAGTTTCTCGAGCGCCTGGCACCGGACCGGCTTGGCGAGGTCCGCAAGCTTGTCACCGAGCATTTCACCTCGCCGTCGGAGGATCGCCGGCGTATCGCACTGCTGGGCTTGCGCGGGGGCGGCAAATCGACGCTCGGCGCCCTGCTCGCGAAGAAGCTCGATGTGCCCTTCATCGAACTCGACCGCGAAATCGAGCGGCGCAGCGGCGCGACCCTAAGCGAAATCTTCGACATGTTCGGCCAGGAACATTTCCGCCGCGCCGAGCGCGAGGCGCTCAACGACGTGTTGCATCAGCACAAGGATTTCGTGATCGCGACCAGCGGCAGCATCGTCACTGACCCGGGAACGCTCGAATTGCTGCTGGCGTCCTGTTTCACCGTCTGGGTGCGCGCCGAGCCGGAAGACCACATGAAGCGCGTGATGGCGCAAGGCGACATGCGGCCGATGGGAAACAGCGCCCGCGCCATGGCAGACCTCATTGCCATCCTCAAGAGCCGCGAACCGCTTTACGCCAAGGCGGGTGCTTCGCTTTCCACCAGTGACAAGACGCCGGAACAAAATCTCGCCGAGCTGTTGCGTCTCGTCGCGGTTCCCGATGTTCGCAAACGACGTAATGAATTGAGCGGGGCAGTATGAGTGAGACGATCAAGACCGATGTTGTGATTATCGGCGCAGGGCCTGTCGGGCTGTTCGCTGTGTTCGAACTGGGCCTGCTCGACATCAAGGCGCACCTCATCGACATTCTCGATAAAGTCGGCGGACAATGTGCGGAGCTTTATCCGGAAAAACCGATCTACGACATTCCGGCCATTCCGCTGGTCACCGGACAAGGCCTGACCGACGCGTTGATGGCGCAAATCAAGCCTTTCAATCCAACCTTTCATCTCGGTGAGATGGTGACGATCATCGAGAACATTGGCGACCCCGTGTTCCGCGTCACCACCGACCACGGCAAGGTATTCGAGTGCAAGGCGGTGGTGATCGCCGCGGGTGGTGGCTCGTTCCAGCCGAAGCGCCCGCCGATTGCCGGCATCGAGCCCTACGAGGGCATATCGGTGCATTACGCAGTGCGCAAGATGGACGCATTCCGCGACAAGCGGCTGTTGATCATCGGCGGCGGCGACAGCGCGCTCGACTGGACGTTCAATCTGCAACCGATCGCCAAACGATTGACTTTGGTACACCGGCGCGACGACTTCCGCGGCGCGCCGGCGAGCGTCAACAAGATGCGCAAACTGGTCGCGGCTGGCGCGATGGATCTCAAGATCGGCCAAGTCTCGCAGCTGGAAGGCGCCGACGGCCAGCTCACCGCCGCGACCATCAAGGACGCAAAGGATGCCCTCACCCGCGTCGAGGTCGACGCCATGCTGCCGTTCTTCGGTCTGACCATGAAGCTCGGCCCGGTGGCGAACTGGGGCTTCAAACTGGACGGCGAATTGATTCCGGTTGACGTGTCCACGTTCGAGACCAGCCGCCAGGGCCTATTCGCGATCGGCGACATCAACACCTATCCAGGCAAGCTCAAGCTGATTCTGTCGGGCTTCCATGAAGCGGCGCTGATGGCGCAGCGCGCGCATCACTATGTGCATCCGGAGAAACGGCTAGTGTTCCAGTACACGACGTCGTCGACCAGCCTGCAGAAGAAATTGGGCGTCGCGTAATGCCGAAGATCAGTTACATCGAACATGACGGCACCGTGCATACCGTCGAGGCGGACCTCGGCTCGACGGTGATGGAGACGGCGCTACGCAACGGTATTTCCAGCATTGTCGCCGAATGTGGTGGCGGCTGCACCTGCGCGACCTGCATGGTTTATGTCGACGAAGCGTGGAGCGCCACCGTCGGCCCACCGTCGGCCGAGGAAGAAGAGCAACTCGACTCGGCGTTTGAGGTGAAGCCGACCTCGCGGCTGTCCTGCCAGATCAAGGTGACGGGAGCGCTCGACGGATTGATCGTGCGCACGCCGGCTTATCAGGGCCGTTGAACGCGCCCTAACCACCACGAATGAGATTGAAAAGCGATCTGCCGATGTCGCAGGCCACAATCAGACGGGATGCCGGATTTATTTGGTGGGCGCACCAGGGCTCGAACCTGGGACCCGCTGATTAAGAGTCAGCTGCTCTACCAACTGAGCTATGCGCCCGGATTGCCGTCGGCGGGGAACTCCGCCTGGCGCGCGTGGCTTAGCAAAGCGATCCCGCACTGTCCAGCAGCACGGCAACAAACGAAAAGCCGCCGGGCGAACCCGGCGGCTTCTGGAGCCGGCGCTTAACAGATCAGAGCGACCCGCGTCAGCTAACCTCCCCAACTACTCGTCGCGGATCACCTTACTGCGGCTGCGGGCCGCGCTGTGGTCCCATCGGCCCACGTTCATTGTCGCCTTGGCCGCGATGCATCCAGCCACCACGCTGGCCGTGCTCGCGGTCGCCGCCACGTCCGCCGAGCTTGGCGAGCATGACGAAACGATGCTGCTGGCCCTCATCCAGGCTCTTGTAGAGCGGACCGGCGGCGTCGGCGAGTTTCTTGAGCGCGGCACCACGCTTGGTCATCACGTCGGCGCGCAAGTTGAGCCGCTCGACCGGATCTTTCGGACGATCGGCGCTGGCGCGCGCGGCGAACCAGTCGGAGCGCTGCTTGGCGAGATCGCGCAGCGCGCTCTCCACCGGCGGCCAATTCTTCTCCTGCTCGGCCGTCAGCTTGAGCCCGGCATGAACCGCCGCGATGCGCGCGTCACCGAATGCAGTGATGTCGGCGGTGGTCGGCCGCCAGTGCCGCGCGTGGTCGCGCCCGCCCGGCGCCTGTTGCGCGTAGGCGAGCGTAGCACCGGCGATCGCGAGCGCGGTCGATCCGGCAAGTACAGTCTTCCACATGGGATTCCTCCAAAGGTATTTCCGATGGTGTAATAGTGGAATGTCGCGGCGGCTTTACAAGTTAAAGTTTGGACAGAGATTACGCGCGCGCAATCTAGATTTATAATTATTCATCTCGCCAGATTTACAACCGTTCATCCGGCGGTAAAAAATCAATAAAGCATCCCGAGCGCGCGTGGCAGCCACAGCGAAATTTCGGGGATATAGGTCACCATCACCAGGAAAACCAGCATGGTTGCCAGCCATGGCAGCACCGCCACCGTGAGCTCGGCGATTCCCATTCTTGTTATTCCCGCAGCGACATAAAGGTTAAGCCCGACCGGCGGGTGGCAGAGACCGACCTCCATGTTCACCATCATCAGGATTCCAAGGTGAACCGGATGCACGCCCAAGGCGGCCGCCATCGGAAACAGAATCGGCGCCATGATCAAAACGATGGCCGCCGGGTCCATGAAATTTCCGGCAGCCAGCAATACGACATTAGTGATCAACAAGAACGCGACCTGGCCAAATCCTTGCGCGGTCATCCACTCCGCCATCGACTGCGGGATCTGCTCAGATGTGAGAAGCCAGGAGAACACCGCCGCATTGGTGATGATGTAGAGAATCATCGCGCTCAGTGAGGCGGCGCGCAGCAGCACCTTTGGCACGTCGGTGAACTTCAATTCCTTGTAGACGAACACCGCGATGAAGAAGGCGTAGACCGCGGCCACCGCCGCCGCCTCGGTCGGCGTGAACAGGCCGGTATAGATGCCACCGAGCACCAACACGATCAGGAACAGGCCCCAAAAGGCTTCGCGGAAGGCACGGAACCGGCCGCGCCAGTCGGACTTGTTCATGCGCGGATAATCATTGCGCCAGGCGCGATACCACGTGGTCACTCCCAGCAAGAATGCCAGGATCAAGCCGGGCACGAGGCCGGCGATGAACAGCTGGCCGACCGAGGCCGAGTCGACGATGTGCCCGTCCGGGCCTTTGGGCTGCATGCCGCTGGTAGCGACCGCAAAGATCACAAGATTGATCGACGGCGGAAACAGAATGCCAAGCGCGCCGGAGGTCGCGATGACGCCGGCGCCGAACCGTTTCGGGTAGCCGTGCTCGACCAGCGCGGGCAGAATGATCGTGCCGATGCCGACCACGGTCGCCACCGACGAGCCGGAAATCGCCGCAAACAGCGCGCAAGCGACCACGCCGGCCAGCCCCAGCCCGCCGTACCAGTGCCCGATCATCGATGTCGCGAACGCGATCATGCGGCGCGCCACCCCGCCCGAGGTCAGGAAATTGCCAGCCAGAATAAAGAACGGAATCGCCATGATCTCGAAGCGGTCGATGCTGGTAAACAGCTTGAGACCGACCATCTTCGGATCGACGCTGCTCAAAATGAACAAATAGGTGAGCACCGACAGGCCGAGCGCGATTGAAATCGGGATGCCGCTCGCCATCAGCGCCAGCAGCAGCGCGAACAACAGCTCGGCTCGGACCGTTTGCGAGAGGTGGATGATTTCGAACCGGGTGGCAACGCAGATCAGCGTCAGCGCTATCGGAATCGCGATCAACAAGAACGCCGAATATTCGGAGGCGCTCGAGCGCGGTGGCGTTGCGGCGGAATGGCTGGACATCACACCGGCTCCGCGGTCGGATCGACAACGACCGGCACGTGATCCGGCGTAGCCACATGCGCATCATGCGGATTGACGCCCGTGCGCAGGAAATTCCACATCACCTGCAGGAAGCGGAAGCACATCAAGTACGAACCGAGCGGGATGCACAGATAGATCATCCAGCTCGGCCACTCGAGCTCCGGCGACACCTGATCGGCGTCGAGGTCGTAGACATAGACCGCGCCCAGGCTGCCAATGACACCGGTAAACAGCGCGCCGCAAAGCAAGGCGAACACGACCACCGGCTTGCGCGCGGAAGGGCGCAGCATATTGACGAACACGTCGACGCCGACATGGATGCCGGTCCGCACGCCGAGCGCGGCGCCGAATTTCGCCATCCAGACGAACATGTAGGTGGCGAGTTCCTGCGCCCAGGACAGGTTGATCGAGGTCAGCCCCTCGTAAACCAAATTGAAAGTCACATAGATCCACAGCATGCCGTGCGCTTTGCCCCAATTGGCAAAGACGACGGAATTGCTCGCCCCATAACGATGAACGACGCCGACAAACGTGATGATCGTCGCCGCCGCAATGAGCGTGACGATGATCACCTCCTCGAGACGATTGAGGATTCGGTTCAGCACTGTTCCTCCCCCACGGAGTCCGGGTTCGTGCCCGGATTATTATTAGGCCTTATGACAGCAGCCGCCCTTGCGAGCGGCTGCTGTCGATTTTGCTACGCCGTCCTCCTCAGAACGCCGGCGTAAAGCCGGAAGCTGCGTAGATTTTCTCTATGAATTCCTTGCCGAACCGCTTCTGCATTTCGATGTGCACCGGCATCAGCTTGGCAATCCAGGCCTTCTTCTCTTCGGGTGTCAGATCGTGGACCTGGATTTTACCGGAGGCCCTGATCTTCGCCAGTGCGTCGGCATTGTCCTTGGCCGCGGTCTCATTGAAGAAATCCGTGGATTCCTTCACCGCCTTGGTCAGACCAGCTTTGACATCGGGCGGCAGACCTGCCCACCACTTCTCGTTGGTGATCAAGGCGTATGTCAGCCGGCCGTGATGCGAGACCGTCAGGTACTTCTGCACCTCGTAGAACTTCTGGGTCCAGATGTTGGACGGCACGTTGTCCTCGCCGTCCACGACGCCAGTCTGTAGCGCCTGATAAAGCTCGCCGAAGCCCATGATCTGCGGGATGGCGCCCAATTCGCGCGCCACGGCGTCGAGCACCTTCGAGCCCTGGATGCGCATTTTCAGACCGCGGAAATCGTCCGGCATGATGAGCGGCTTGTTGCAGGTATAGACGTGTGCGCCGTTGTCCCAATAGGCCAACGGCTCGACGCCCTTGGCTTCGAGCTTCTTGTTGAGGTCGGCCATCATCGGGCTGGAAAACATCTGGCGTGCGCGCGCGTCGTCGCTCAGCAGAAACGGCAGATCGAAAATGTCGAATTCCTTGACGCCGAGCGGGCCGAACTTCGAGATCGATGGCGCCAGAATTTGCACTGATCCGAGCTGCAGCGCCTCGAGCTCTTCTTTGTCCTTATAGAGCGAGGAATTCGGATAGACCTCGACCTTAACTTTGCCGTCGGTATATTTCTCGGCCAGCGTCTTGAACAACATCGCCGCCTTGCCCTTGGGCGCGTCCGGCGAGACGACATGGCTGAATTTGACGATGATCGGGTCGGCCTTGGCGATGGCCGGCGCCGCGATGACGGCAGCCGCAGCCGCCGCGAGAATCCATTTACGCATTGACGTTCCTCCCGATGAAAGCGTGTAAGAACCGCTTTTTGTTAGGTTTTTTCCGTCGCTCAGGCTGCCATTAAACTGCTTTTCCAGCAAGTAGACCTATAGCCAGCTTTGGTGAGGCCGGCGGGCCGCCGAAGCCTACGAGACATGCCGCGCCCCGTTACAGGGCGCGGCATTCTGCAATGTGGTGCAAGGCGTTGGGTCAGCCAACGTCGGTGGAATGGATGCGGTTCTCGACCCCCGGCACGCGGTTCCGCTTGCTGGTCAGCTTGTTGAGCGCGCCAAGATAAGCCTTCGCCGATGCCACCAGCGTATCGGGGTCGGCGCCCTTGGCGGTGAAGGAGCGCCCCTGCTCCGACAGCCGCACCGACACCTCCGCCTGCGCGTCGGTGCCCTCGGTCACCGCGTGCACCTGATAGAGCTCGAGTTTGGCCTCGTGCGGCACCAGTTCTCGGATCGCCTTGAAGATAGCGTCCACCGGACCGTTGCCGGTCGACTGCGTGGTGATGTGCCGGCCCTCGATATCGAGTGTGAGCGTGGCCGATTGCGGGCCCATGGTACCGGCGATCACGGTGAGCGACAGCACCTTGATGCGGTCATGCGCAGTGGCGATCTCCTCGTCCACCAACGCCTCGATGTCTTCGTCGTAGATCTGCTTTTTCTTGTCGGCCAGCGCCTTGAAACGCACGAAAGCGTCTTCAAGCTGGTTGGCGGCCAATTGATAGCCGAGTTCTTCCAGCTTGTGCACGAAGGCATGGCGGCCGGAATGCTTGCCCATGACCAGCGAGGTCTGTTTCACGCCGACCGATTCCGGCGTCATGATCTCGTAAGTCTGCGCGTTCTTGAGCATGCCGTCCTGGTGAATGCCGCTCTCGTGCGCGAACGCATTACGTCCGACGATCGCCTTGTTGTATTGCACCGGGAATGAGGTCGCCGCCGAAACGAGTTTCGACGCCCGCATCAGCATGGTGGCGTTGATGCCGGTCCAATACGGCAACACGTCGTTGCGCGTTTTCATCGCCATGACGACTTCTTCGAGCGCAGTATTGCCGGCGCGCTCGCCGATGCCGTTGATGGTGCACTCGATCTGGCGCGCGCCAGCATTCAGGCCGGCGAGCGAATTGGCCACCGCCATGCCGAGATCGTCGTGGCAATGCACCGAGAAGCGGGCCTTGTCGGAATTGGGTACGCGCTCGCGCACCATCTTGAACAGGTCGAAATATTCCTCCGGCACGGTGTAGCCGACCGTGTCGGGGATATTGATGGTGGTGGCGCCGGCATTGATGGCGGCTTCGACGCAGCGGCAGAGAAAGTCGTGCTCGGTGCGAGTGCCGTCCTCGGCCGACCACTCCACGTCATCCGTATGGCCCCTCGCGCGCGTAACCTGCGCGATCACCATCTCGTAGACCTCGTGCAGCTCCTTCTGGAGCTTGTATTTCATGTGCACCGGCGAGGTCGACAGGAACGTGTGGATGCGCTTGCGTTTGGCCGGCTTGATCGCCTCGGCGCAGCGATCGATATCCTTGAACGCTGCGCGCGACAGGCCGCAGATCACGGCGTTCTTGGAGCGCTTGGCGATTTCATGCACGGCGGCGAAATCGCCGTCCGAGGCGATCGGGAAACCGGCCTCGATGATATCCACGCCCATGATGTCGAGCAGCTCGGCGACTTCGAGCTTCTCTTCGTGGGTCATGGTGGCGCCGGGACACTGCTCGCCGTCGCGCAAGGTCGTGTCGAAGATGACGACGCGGTCCTTTTCGGACTGAGTCTTGGAAGTCATGGGATTAGTCCTTCTCGTCGAACGCGCCGTGGCGGCGCTCTAAGGGTGCTGATTTTCTGTCCGTCGATCCCCCAAGTGCCCAGGCGTAAAATGCCCAGCCGGCTCTTAGGGGCGGATAAGCAGAAGGAGCGTTCCCAGAATGAGGGCGGCTGCGGGTTCGGCTTGCGCCGCCCGCTCGATCGCGCAGGTGGTCTGCCGCGTCGACATTTGCCTTCGTACCCTCGTCTTCGACGGCTAAGGTCGCGGATCAAGGTAAAGTCCGCGTTAACCGCACGCTGAAGGCCCAGCTTTTAGCGGAGTGTCGACGATGAAATCAAGTGCCTCTCGGCGATAGGTCAGTATTATTGCCTGATCCCCAAGGAATTTGGCATGAGCAAGCAGGAAGCATGAGCACGGACACCAGCGATCTCACTCGCAACGCGTTGCTGCGATCCGCCCTGTCGGTGCTGCTCATGGCCGTGCTGCTGTTCGCGCCGGCCGGCACGCTCGTTTACTGGCAGGCGTGGCTTTACGGCTTCGTGTTCATTGCCGGGGCGGCGGCGCCTTCCGTTTATTTCTTGAAGCACGATCCCGAACTGATCAGGCGCCGCATGAAGGCCGGACCCAGGGCCGAAACGGAGCCTGCGCAAAAAATCATCATGGTTTTGGTTTTCGGCGGCTTCCTGCTGCTGATGATCGTCCCCGGTCTGGATCATCGCTGGCATTGGTCCGACGTTCCTACCTGGGCCGCGCTCGCCTCCAATGGACTTGTTGCGGTGAGTTTTGTCGTGTTTTTCGTCGTCATGAGACAGAACAGCTATGCGGCATCAACGATTACGGTCGAGCCCGGGCAACCGGTTGTCTCGACCGGAGTCTATGGAATTGTCCGCCATCCGATGTATTTGGGTGCGTTGCTGCTGCTGTTCTTCGTGCCGCCGGCACTCGGATCCTATTGGGGCATGCTTGTCGGCGTGGCGATGTTGCCGGCGCTAATGTGGCGGCTGCTGGACGAGGAAAAGGTCTTGTCACGCGATTTGCCGGGTTACACCGATTACTGCCGTAAGACGCGTTACCGTCTGATTCCGTTTCTCTGGTGACGCGCTACTTTTCCGCCTTCAGTGCCTTCTTTACTTGTTTGAGCTCCTTGAGCGCCTTGCCGGTGATCTTCGGATATTCCAGACCGAGTCCCTGCATTGCCTGCACCATGGCGCCCGCCACCGCCATGCGCGCGAACCATTTATGGTCGGCCGGCACCACGAACCACGGCGCTTCCGGCGTGCTCGTGTGCCGGATCATGTCCTCGTAGACGGCCATATATTTGTCCCAGAGTTTGCGCTCGGCAACGTCGCCCATGGAGAATTTCCAACGCTTGCCGGGCTCATCGATGCGGTCGAGAAAGCGTTTGCGCTGCTCGTCCTTGGAGACGTTGAGGAAGAATTTCAAGATCTGCGTGCCGTTGCGCGCGAGATGGCGCTCGAACGCGCGGATGTCTTCGAAACGCTGCTGCCAGATGTCCTTGCCGACGAGGCTCTTCGGCAGCTTTTGGCGCTCCAGCAATTCCTTGTGCACGCGCACGGTCAGCACTTCCTCGTAATGCGAGCGATTGAAGATGCCGATGCGGCCGTTGGTCGGCAGGCGTTGCGCGACGCGCCAGAGAAAATCGTGCTGCAATTCCTCCGCACTCGGCTGCTTGAAGGAATGCACCTCGCAACCTTGCGGATTGATACCGCTCATCACGTGCTTGATGATGCTGTCCTTGCCGGCGGCGTCCATCGCTTGCAGCACAATCAGCACCGACCAATGGTCGTCGGCGTAAAGCCGCTCCTGCAATTCGGTCAGCCGAACGATGCCCTCGGCGAGCATGATCTGGGCGTCTTTTTTGTCGACGGTAAGCCCGTAGCATTCGGCCGGGTCGTGATCGGACAGGCGGAATTTATCCGGCCTGTCGATGCGAAAACGCTTTGCGATGTGATCGACCTTCATGGCTTGGAGCCTAGCGCACGGCGAAGCGCCGCGCCAGAAATGCCGTGACAAAGCGCGGCATTGCATCGATGAAATCGTACGCGCCGCGCACGATCCGGATACCGGAAAGCTCGGGCTGCCGCTGGCGGGCGAGGTACTCAAGTATGCGCGCACGCAACGCCTCGGCGCCCTCGCCGCTCCGCAGCACTTTGACCTGCATGATGAGCGAGCCGTCGAACACCGCCGTCCATCCGGGCTCGGGGGTAAATTCCGCCGCGTCCAATCCCGTTTCCTCTTTGAGCTCACGTCGCGTGCTAAGATCGAGATCGACCCGTCCGTCCACAATGTCGCTGCGATCGGGTGTGCCGCAGGGAAAATAGATGCGGCCGGCTTGCGCCGTGTGTTCGCCCATCACGCCGAGCAAGACCGCGCCGTCGGCGGCGACAATGGCGGCGGCGCCAAAGCAGTCGAACACGCCCGCGGGCGGGCGCCCCCAGGCGCGCCAGGCGGCAAAGCTCGCGTAATCGGTCTCCAGGTAGGCGCCGCGAAATACGCCATCCGCCAGCGATCGGTAATGCATCAGCAGGACGCGGCCGTTCCAGACCGCCGGGACCTTGCGCTGGAGCTCGGCGAAGAACGCATCGATCGCACCGCGATGCTCCGCGGCGTAGGGCCACGGCCGCGGCGCAAAGGACAATTCCAGCCGTTCGATAGACACGACCGAGGGCATGTCGCTCATGCGAGTTTCTCAGCGTCGAACATGCGGATGACAATAACAGACACGGCGGGGATATCCCCCGCCGTGTGGCCGCTGTTGGAAATCCGCCGGGCCGCGAGACTACCTCATCCCGGTCGTGCCGGCCGCTTCGACGTATTTGTTGGTGTAGGTCTTGGTCACATCAATATTGGCCTTGGCCACATCTGGCGAGGACAGACTGAACACCGCCAGAACCGCGGCGGCGCCCTTCGGGTCCATCTTGCCGGTGGTCGAATACATCGGAATGGTATTCTTCAAGGCCTGGAGATAGCCGGCCTTATCCGGACCGACCAGATTGGGCGGCATCTTTTCCATGACTTCTTCGGGCGTATGCGAATGAATCCAGGCCAGCGTGTGGACGATCGCCGTGGTCAAGCCTTGCGTTTCCTTCGGATGTTTCTCGATCCAGTCGGCTTTTGAATACAGCGCGCCGCCGGGATAGTCACCGCCAAACACCGCCTGGGTGTCCTTTTGCGTGCGCGTGTCGCTCAGAATCTTGAGATCCTTGAACTTGTTCTGCAACACGGTCACCGACGGATCGAGCATGACCGCGGCATCGATCTGTCCCTGCTCCATGGCGGCGACCGCTGTTGGCCCGAGTCCGACGCCGATCACGGCGGTGGAAGCCGGATCGACGCCGTTCTTCTTGAGCAGATATTTGAGGAAGAAGTCGGTCGAGGAACCCGGCGCGCTGACGCCGACTTTCTTGCCGGCGAGGTCCTTGATCGATTTGATTTCGTCTTTGTGCGCGGGCGACACCACCAACACCAGCCCTGGGAAACGGTCATAGGTCACGAACGCGACCAGCGACTGATTCTTGGCGGCTAGATTGACGCAGTGGTCGAAATATCCGGAGACCACGTCGGCGCTGCCGCCGATCACGGCGGTCAGCGATTGCGAGCCGCCCTTGAAGTCGACGATTTCCGCGTCAAGCCCGGCCTTTTTGTATTCGCCCAGTGCCTCGGCCAGCATGGTCGGCAAATAGCAAAGGCAACCTGCCCCACCGACCGAAATGATGACCTTGGATTGCGCGAGGGCGAGGCCCGACGACACGACGAGCGCGGCGAACGTGATAACCAGCCGCCGAATGATTGCGGGCATGATGTCCTCCCTGAGGTGCAGGGCCTTTGCGCAGGCCCTTTCGGCACGAAAGATAGGCCAGCGCGTCAGCGATGACTAGGGCCCGGCCTAAGAACCGGGACCGACCTGTGCTGGAGACCTTCAGGCCTGCTCCGCCGCGCGCACGTTCGTCTGTAATGATTCACGCTGGTCCGCTGCCGTTTCACCGGCAAGCTTGCGGTGGATTCGCTTTAAAGCATCCAGTTGCGCTTCCGGATCGAAGACGACGCCGGTCTCGCCCCTCCAGCACGGCAAATCGACGTGAAAGACGGTGCCGCCGCCGGGCGCATCGGCAAAGCTCACCTCGCCGTCGGTCCGGTCGACGATCTGCTTCACGATGGTGAGCCCAAGTCCGGTGCCGCCCTGCGGGCGCGTACTTGTGGCATCGGCTTGTGCGAACCGCTCGAACACGCGTGACTTGAATTCGGCCGGAATGCCGGGCCCGTGATCCCGCACGGAGATTCGCACCGAATGGGGCTCATGCTTCTCAATCGCCACCTCCACGACGCTACCCGCGACCGAAAATTTGACGGCGTTCGACAGCAGATTGGTAAGGACCTGCATTAGCCGCCCCGGGTCGGCCCGCACATCGTCGAGGGCAATAGCGTCTTTCGGCAATTGAAGTCGCACACCATAAGTATCAGCGAATCCCAGATTGGCCTCGATCGCCTGCTCGACCAGTTGCCGAACCTCGACCCGCTTGAATTTGAAGACGACCTGCCGGGCATCCATCTTTTCGATGTCCAGGATGTCATTGACAAGTCGCACGAGTCTTTGACTGTTGGTATGCGCGATCGAAATCAGCCGCGCCACCCCATCGGGCAATTCGCCGGGGGCCTTGGCGACCAGCAGGCCGAGCGATGCGCAAATCGACGTCAAGGGTGTGCGTAACTCATGACTGACCGATGAAACGAATTCGTCTTTCAGCCGATCGAGGCGCTTGCGCTCATTGGCATAACGCATGGCGCGCAGCAGCCCGCGTGTCTCGATCTGGCCTTTTATCAGATAGTCTTGCGCGCCTTCTTGTATCGCTTGAGCGGCCAGCGACTCGTCGTCCATGCCGGTCAACACCACCAAAGGCGTGCCGGGCGCAGCGGCGCGAATCCGCCGTATCGCATCAATACCGCTGGCGTCGGGCAATCCGAGATCGAGCAAAATCAGATCGACGGTATGCCCTACCAAATACCGCTCGGCATCGCTCATGGATGCGACGTGCGACAATTCGCTGTCGTGTGTGTCATGCTCGTTGAACATCTCGCGGAGCAGGCGCGCGTCCCCGGGATTGTCCTCGACCAGAAGAACTTTTTTGAGCGACTTCATGCCTATTAAGGCTGCATTTGCTGCGGCAGCTTGACCCTGGTCAGCCAGAAATCATTAATGATTTTCACCAGGCTTGCGAATTCATCGAACTGCACGGGTTTGGTGAGGTAGCAGTTGGCTTGAAGTTGGTAGCTTTTCACGATGTCCGTTTCCGCCTCGGACGTTGTCAGGATGACGGTTGGGATTGTTTTCAAGACGCTATCCGCCTTGATGTGGGCCAAGACCTCGCGGCCATCCATTTTGGGAAGGTTGAGATCGAGCAGGATGATATCCGGGCGCGGCGCATAAGAGTGCGCGCCCTCCCTTTTCAGAAAGGCCATGGCTTCGACGCCATCGGCCGCCACGTGCAGGCGGATGGACTTGTTGGCGTCGCGAAAGGCTTCCTGCGTCAGCCGGACATCGCCGGGGCTGTCTTCGACCAAGAGAACTTCTTTGTACATGTGTTCCTACTCGGATTTTTTGATTGGTGTATTGTACGTCGCTGTTATCCGTGCGGCGGCAAATGCACCTTCGTCAGCCAAAAATCATTGATGCTCTTCACTAGGGTTTCAAACGCGGCCAATTGCACGGGCTTGCTGAGATAGCAGTTCGCCTTAAGTTGATAGCTCTTGATAATATCCGCTTCCGCGTCGGACGTGGTCAGGATGACGGTCGGGATCGTTTTCAGATTGTCGTCATTCTTGATTTGTGCCAGAACCTCGCGGCCATCCATTTTAGGAAGATTGAGATCCAGCAGGATGATGTCCGGGCGCGGTGCATCAGCATGGTCACCCTGCTTCCTCAGAAAGGCCATGGCTTCAATGCCGTCGGTAGTCACGTTCAACTGGATCGCTCCATTGGCTTCGCGGAACGCTTCCTGCGTCAACCGCACATCGCCGGGACTATCTTCAACCAAAAGCACCTCTATGCGCCGCGATTCTTTTCCATTTTCATCTGATTTCATGATTTCCTCTCAATTCCCGCCAAGGTAAACCGGAAGGTAGCCCCCTCTCCGGGCAATGACTCGACCGAGATTTTTCCGCCATGCCGTTCGACAATTTTCTTGCAGATCGCTAGGCCTATGCCGGTGCCGGCGAATTCTTCCCGCTTGTGCAGCCGCTGGAACATGCCGAAAATCTTTTCAAAATACTGCGGGTCAATTCCGAGCCCGTTGTCGCGCACCGAAAAATTCCATTTCTTTTCATCATCGATGATGGCGGAGACGTGCACCTTGGGAATTCCGGGCTTCTGGTACTTGATGGCATTGCCGACAAGGTTCTGAAATAATTGGGTGAGCTGCATCTCGTCCGCTCTCACCATGGGCAACGGATCGTGCGAGACCAACGCCCCGCTGTCTTCGATGGCGCCACGCAGATTGAGGAGCGCCAACTGCAAAGCGTCTTCACTGGACGTATCCAGCAGATCCTTGCCCTTGGTCCCGACGCGCGAATAAGCCAACAGATCGTGGATCAACCGCTGCATGCGGCTGGCCCCATCCACCGCGAACGCGATGAACTCGTCGGCGTCGCTGTCGAGTTTTCCTTTGTAGCGCCTGGAGAGTAGCTGCGTGTAACTGGCCACCATCCGCAGCGGCTCCTGCAAATCGTGCGACGCGATGTTGGCGAATTGCTGCAGTTCCTCGTTCGAACGGTTCAGCTCCTCGACTTTCTGCAGCAGATGGGATTCCGCGCGTTTGCGCGTGGTGATGTCGCGGATCGCCGCAGTTACCAGGGTTCCTTCGACGCTCTCCAAGGGACTGAGCATCAGCTCGATCGGGAATTCGCTGCCATTTTTGCGCCTACCATGGAGTTCGATCCCGGTTCCGATCTGCTGCGCCAAGGCTTCTTCCGCGGATCGCAGACCGTCCGCGACCAGCCGTTCCGCGAAGCCCTCAGGAATGATGTTCTTGACCTTCTGCCCGATCAGTTCATCGCGGCTGTATTCGAATTGTTTTTCCGCCTGCACGTTGAGCAGCACGATCTCGCCGGCCTGATTGACCACCACCATGGCATCTGGAGCGGCCTCCAGCAGGCCACGGTAGCGGCCTTCCATCTGCGCCAGATGCTCGTCGGCCTTCCTGCGCACGCTGATGTCGCGGATCGCCGCCGTCACCAAAGTTCCTTCGGCGCTTTCCAATGGACTGAGCATCAGCTCGATCGGAAACTCGCTGCCATCCTTGCGAAGCGCGGTCAGTTCGATGCCGGTGCCGATCTGCTGAGCCAAGGCGTCTTCGGCGGATCGCAGATCGTCTGCAATCAGCCGCTCGGCAAAGCCAACCGGGATGATGTTGGTGACCTTTTGTCCCAAGAGCTCGTCGCGGCGATAGCCGAACTGTTTCTCGGCCTGAACGTTCAGCAGAACGATTTCGCCGCCCTTGTTGACCACCACCATGGCATCGGGAGCCGCTTCCAGTAACCCGCGGTAGCGGCCCTCCATCTGCGCCAGATGCTCGTCGGCCTTCCTCCGCACGCTGATATTGCGGATCGCCGCCGTTACCAGAATTCCTTCGGCGCTCTCCAAGGGGCTGAGCATCAACTCGATCGGAAACTCGCTGCCATCCTTGCGCAACGCGGTCAGCTCGATGCCCGCGCCGATCTGCTGCGTGAGCGCGTCTTCCGCCGATCGCAGATCGTCGGCGATCAGCCGCTCCGCGAATCCCTCAGGAATGATGTTGGTGACTTTTTGTCCCAAGAGCTCGTCGCGGCGGTATCCGAACTGTTTTTCCGCCTGAAGATTGAGAAGAACAATTTCTCCATCCTCATTTACGACCACCATCGCGTCCGGTGCCGCCTCCAGCAATCCGCGATACTTGCCTTCCATCTGCGCCAGATTCTTTTTAGCATCCTCGCGCACACTGAGATCGTTGATCGCTTCCGCTACCAAAGACGGAGCGCGGACAGGCATCAAAGCGTTTTCCTCAGGCAGCATGATCGCCTCGCCTACTTCTTCGACAAACTGACAACGCACATCTGATATTGATCGCTAACGTTCGAAAGAATTCGCCGCGACAATGTTCGATACTGGCAGCAACTTCTTAACGCCATAGGCGGCATCTGCCGACAATCAAAACATCTGCTCGAAATCGTTGTGTAAAATTGTAGTGGAGCGGTAGGCGAGTATGTGAACTGAAAGAAATTGATGCGGGAGAGCCGACAACGGCTCTGCATCACCGAGCAGGCGTTGCGGTATTTAGTGCGGGCTTATGATTCCGTGTCGCGGCCCGATCAGGTTCGCGTTTCCGCCAGCGCCCGCCACACCAGCAAACGTTTCTCCACCATCGTGACCAGCATGTCGATCACGATCACGAAGGCCGCCAGCACGAACATGCCGGCGAACACGCCGGCGACGTCGAATACGCCTTCGGCCTGCTGGATCAGATAGCCCAGGCCTGCGGCCGAGCCGAGATATTCGCCCACCACCGCGCCGACCACGGCGAAGCCCACCGAGGTGTGCAGCGAGGAAAACATCCAGGACAGCGCCGAAGGCCAATAAACATGCCGCATCAATTGCCGCTCGCTCATGCCCAACATGCGCGCGTTCGCCAGCACCGTCGGGCTGACTTCCTTGACACCCTGATAGACGTTGAAGAATACAATGAAGAACACCAGCGTGACGCCGAGCGCCACCTTCGACCAAATGCCCAAGCCCAGCCACAACGTAAAAATCGGCGCCAGCACGACGCGCGGCAGAGCGTTGACCATCTTCACGTAAGGATCAAATACCGCGGCGGTGCGCGGCTGGCGCGCGAACCAGAAGCCGACCAGAACGCCGCCGATCGAACCCAGCACGAAGGCCAAAATCGATTCGATCAGCGTGACCCACAGATGCTTCCAGATTACGCCGGTCGCAAACCAGACGACGACCTGGGTTGCGACGTCCACCGGATTGGAAAAGAAAAACGGCGGCAGCAGAATTTTGCCGAACACCGGATAGGTCGTGAGCGCGTACCAGAGCGCGACGAACGCGAACGCGACAAAAGCCTGCAGCAGGAGGAGCAAGACTCGAGACACGATTCAAGCTCCTCCCGGCTGCATCAAACAGCGGATAATCAGTACGGGTTCTTGAACAGCCCGACCATGCCGGCCGCGCCTTTGACGTGGCCATTGAGCTTCTCAAGCAACTCAAGCCGGGTGAGACCGGCCGGCAGCGCCTTGGTGTCGAGATCGGTCGCGACGATTACGAACGTATAGTGATGCGGCGCTCCCGGCGGCGTGCACGGACCCATGTAGTGGTTCTGCTTGGCGGTGCCGACGCCGCCAACATATTTGTCGGACGGCTTGGTGGTCTCGCCTTCCGCGAAAGAGGTCACCGACGCCGGAATTCCGTAGGCGTGCCAGTGATCGACGCCAAGGCCGTTGCGCCCTTCCGGATCGGTCATGATCAGCGCGTAGCTCACGGTGCCGGCCGGCGGGTTCGCCCAGGACAGCTCGGGCGAGACGTTCTCACCCACGCAATTCGGGTTGGCTTTATTGTCGCCCGCCATTTTCTTCGGCAGCAAAGTGCCGTCCTTAAAGCTCGACGACGTGAGCGTGAACGGATCGGCCGCGTAAGCTGCGCCCGTGAGCAGCAGAACGCCGGCTGCGGCGGCGAGAGTCTGACGTATTGCCTTCATTGCATTCCTCCAGTTTGTTTTTTGGTAGCCCTATCACCAACAATGCTAGCCCAGCTAAATTCCCAATAAAACCCGGGGCCGTCAGGCCCCCTCCGCCTGCGCGTAGCCCTTGATCACTTCGGCCTTGAGCTTATGCCAGATGTCGCGGTGCAGGCTGTGGAATGCCGGATCAAGCTTGACCTCGGAAATATCGCGCGGCCGCGCCAGCGGAACTTTCCAGTCGCCGATGATGCGCGCCGCCGGTCCTGCCGACATGATCACCACCCGATCCGAAAGTGCGATTGCTTCTTCGAGATCGTGGGTCACGAACAGCACTGCCTTGCGGTCGGCGCTCCACAAATCGAGCAGCAGGTTGCCCATGATCTGTCTGGTCTGCGCGTCGAGCGGGCCGAACGGCTCGTCCATCAGGAGGATTTTCGGGTCGCGAATGAGGACTTGGGCCAAGCCCACGCGCTTGCGCTGACCACCCGAGAGCATGTGCGGGTAGCGGTCGCCGAAGGAACCCAAGCCCACCCGCATCAGCCAGCTTTGCGCCTGAGCGCGCGCTTCATCGGACGCTGTGCCGGCCGTCTCCAGCCCGATGGCGACATTCTCCAGCGCGGTCTTCCACGGAAACAGCGCGTCTGCCTGAAACAGATAGCCGGCCTGGCGGTTGAGCGCGCCAAGCGGTGTACCGAAAATATCGACGCGGCCGGTCGACGGCCCGATCAGACCGGCGGCGACGTTGAGCAGGGTGGATTTGCCGCAGCCGGTCGGCCCCACGATCGAGACGAATTCTCCGTCCGCCACATGAAGCTCGGTGCGCTCGACCGCGGTATAGCTGCCGCCGCCGGCGAGCCGGAACGCGATCGAAACGTCGCTTAGCGCGACGGCGGACGTCCGCGCGCTCGTTGTCGCTCCACCGGCCATGACGGTCCCTCGCGCCTTGCGCGCCTCGACGTTGTTGCGGCGCAAGCTATCCGGGCCGCCGCAACTTGCAAAGTATGGTCTAAAGGCCTTTGATCAGCCCGGCTTCGATCAGCAGCCGGTTGAAACGGCGCGCTTCGGCGCCTTCGGCGCAGCCATAGAACAGACCCCGGCATCGTTGCAGGATCCGCTTCTGCTCGGCGAAGGTCGGATCGAGCGGCAGGCCGGCGGCTTCCTGGATGACGAGCGGCAGATATGGCGCTTCCAGCGTGCCGAGGGCCGAGGTCACGTCGACCGGTTTGAAATTGACGGCGTCGATTGCGTAATAGGTGGTGAAATAGCGCGGGTCGTATGCGTCCAGCCGGTTCGCGATCTGCCATTCCTCGAGCGTCGGATCGATGATGCGCTCGGCGAAATCGGGCTGATGATCACCGAACCGCACCAGCAGGAACGATTCACCGGGGAAATCGCGGCGCAGGCGCTCAAGAAACACGGCATAGTCGCGCTCGCTCAGGCCCTGGCGCCGCACGTATTCGTCGACGTAGGGCGCATTACCGAGCGCGCGCCAATCCGGCGTCAAATCTGGACGGAACGTGTAGTCCCAAGGAAAGTGATTGGCGGTCAGATAGGAGAAAATAAAAAGCGGCCCGTTCTTACGCTCGCGGGCGATCACCTGCGCGGCCTGGTCATAGAAGAAAAAATCCGGTTCGACGCCCTTAGCGCCGAGGTCCTTGCTGTCGCGGAATTGCTGGACGCCGGCGGTGGTCTGGAAACCACGCGCGCTCATGAACGCGCCACGCGCCGGATAAAGCGTGAAGGTCTTATAGCCGCAGCGCTGCAACGCGTGCGGCAGACCGCGTTCGACGCGTCCGGCGGCGATGCGCGTGACGAAATAGGCAAAGCGCCCGAATGAGCGCGCCGACAGTCCGGTGAGGACGCTGTATTCGGCGAACCAGGTCGGGCCGCCGGCGCCCTCCACGATGAACGACCGTTCCTTGCCGTCGAAGGAATTGAAATGCCGGCCATAGCCCGCGGCAACCTTGATGCCGGACGCGTTACGGATGTCGAAACTCGACTCGTCGAGAATCATAATGATATGCGGCGGCTTGGCGGCAGGCTTACAGGCGCCGGCGGCCGCCAGACGAAATTTGTCGGCGACATCCACGTCCGATTCCATGTAGCCGCGCGTGGCGTAGGCAACGATCGCATCGACTCCGGAATTGAAGAATTTCGACACATAGCCGTCGCCCGAGAAGGCTTCGTGCGGCTCCATCGGGTCCGCGGCACATATGGCGGTGGCGGCAGCGAGGCAGACTATGCCGCCAGCGGCGGCGACGCGCAGCCGCACGCGATAGGGATCGAGCCACCACAGCAAGGCGAGCACCGGAACCGCCAGCGCCGCGGCAAGAATCAATCGGCGCAACAGATTCGGATAGATCGTCAGAAAAAATGCAACGGTATCGCGGTCGAGGATCATCACGTCGACGAAGTTCACCGTCATCATCAGCTTGTCGTATTTGAATTGCGACAGTAGAATGAGGGTAACAAACATCGCGAGCGATAACAGCGCCGCGATCGCAGGCCGCCGCAGCAGCGCCAGCCAGAAAAAATTCAGCACCAGCCAGGCGAACAGGAAGGTGAACTTGCTCTCCAGATCGGGCTCGGTCGCCGCCATGATGAAGAGCGCGACGGCGTGTAGCTTGGCGGTGACAATGAGAGCCGCGTAATCACGGCGCGACAGCGCCGGATAACTCGCAAAACGCGCCAACAATGCGGATGCAACAGGCGGCATGGCCCTATGACGGCCCGTCCTGTCGCAACCCCACGCAGCGACCAGTCCACGGCCCCGCTGTCATAAGACTGTAATCAATTCGTCATGGCAAGTTTTCCGGGGCCGCGCCGGTAGGATTTTCCTTTTCCGGTCAATGCGATGGGCCAAAACCCGCGATAAATGACCGGTTTCCCGTCTAGCACGACGCGTGCCATCATCGCGGCGATGATCAGCGACGCCCGCCTTGCCGAAGCCTTCGCGCGGCTGCCCGATTACCTCGGCAGCCACGTTCTGGTGAGCATCACCGCGTTGGCCCTGGGGTTGGGTATCAGCCTGCCGCTGGCGATCGCCTCGCGGCGGCGGCCGGTGCTGCGCGCAGGCCTGCTGACGATTGCCAGCATCGTGCAAACCATACCCGGCCTGGCGCTGCTGGCGCTGTTTTATCCGATGCTGCTCGCGCTCGCCGGACTATCGGAACGGCTGTTCGGCCACGGATTCTCCGCGCTCGGCTTTCTGCCCTCGGTGCTGGCGCTGGCGCTCTATTCGATGCTGCCGGTGCTGCGCAACACGGTAACCGGATTGAACGGCATCGACGAGGAGTTGCGCGAAGCCGCGCGCGCCTTGGCGTTGACGCAGGCGCAATCGCTTTGGCTTGTCGAGTTGCCGATTGTCATGCCCGTCATCATGGCCGGCATCCGCACCTCGGCGGTGTGGGTGATCGGCACCGCCACGCTGTCAACGCCAATCGGACAGACCAGCCTGGGCAATTACATCTTCGCAGGCTTGCAGACTCAGAATTGGGTGTTCGTGCTGTTCGGCTGCGTGGCGGCGGCGGGGCTGGCGCTCATCGTCGATCAACTGCTGGCGTTGATGGAGCGCGGCGCCGGGTCGCATCGCCGAAGCATGGTGGCCGCCGGCGGGATCGGCCTGGCGCTGATCGTGCTGGCCGCGTTGCTGCCAGGATTTAACCGCGCGCAAGGCAGCTACCTGATCGGCGCCAAGCCGTTCACCGAGCAATACGTGCTGGCCGCGTTGATCGAGCAGCGTCTTCAAGCGCGCGGCTTGTCCGCGCAAGGGCGCAACGGGCTCGGCTCGGGCGTCATATTCAACGCGCTCGCCGCCAATGACATCGATGCCTATGTGGATTATTCCGGCACGCTTTGGGCCAACCAGCTGCGCCGAAGCGATATCAAGCCGCGCGCCGAGGTGCTGACCGAGGTTGGCCGCTGGCTCGAAACCACGCACGGCATCCGCATGCTCGGCTCGCTCGGTTTCGAGAATGCCTATGCGCTGGCAATGCCGCGCGAGCGCGCGCAAAAACTCGGCATTCGCTCGATCGCCGATTTGTCGGCGCATGCTGGCGAATTGTCGATTGCCGGCGATTACGAGTTCTTCGAGCGCCCGGAATGGCAGGCGATCCACGACGCCTATGGTCTGGGTTTCCGCGCCCAGCGCACTATGCAATCGGACTTCATGTATCAGGCCGTGAAGGCCGACGACGTCGACGTGGTGGCGGCCTACACTAGCGACGGCCGCATCGCGCAATTCGATCTCGCCGTGCTCGATGACCCCAAGCACGCCATTCCGCCCTATGACGCAATCCTGCTGCTGGCGCCCAAACGCGCGCATGATGAGGCCTTGATTGCCGCGCTCCAGCCGCTGATCGGCGCCGTTCCGGTCGCGCTGATGCGCGAGGCCAATTTGCGCGCCTCCAATGGAGCCACGTCTGCCGGCGAAGTGGCGCGCTGGCTGGACGATGAGATCGCAAAGACCCGCTAGGCGCTAGTTGCGGTCTTCCTTGCCTTCGAGCTCTTCGGCGCGTGCTTCAGTCATGCTGCGCATGCATTCGCTGGCGTCGATGCGGGCGATGGTACCCTCGCCCAGCCCGTAATAGAGGCAATTGGCGTCGCGGTATTGGATCCACAGGCGCTGCGCCACGCGCAACTGCTCGCGCTGTTTCGGTTCGCCGGCATGAAGCCCGCGCTGATAGGCAATGGCCATGCGCTTGTCCCATTGCGCAGCCTTGGCGTTGAGGCAATCGACCATTTCGTAGGTGCCGCCGTCGCAGCCTTTGTCCGGCTCGCCTTGATCGCCGGCAAATGCAAACGCGGCGGCCCCGATGAGAGCGGCCGCTGCGATGACGGTAATGCGCAACACGCGGATCAATTCTTGCTCTTGTCGACCAGCGCGCGCTGCTTGATCCACGGCATCATCTCACGCAGCTTGGCGCCGACCTGCTCGATCGGATGCTCAGCGAGCTTGGCGCGCGTCGCCTTGAACGAGGTCTGATTGACCTTGTTTTCCAGCATCCAGTCGCGCGTGAAGCGGCCGGACTGGATGTCGCCGAGGATGCGCTTCATCTCGGCCTTGGTCTCGGCATTGACGACGCGCGGGCCGGAGACGTACTCGCCGTATTCCGCCGTGTTCGACACCGAGTAATTCATGTTGGCGATGCCGCCTTCGTAGATCAGGTCGACGATCAGCTTCACTTCATGCACGCACTCGAAATAGGCCATCTCGGGCGCGTAGCCGGCCTCGACCAGTGTTTCGTAACCGGCCTTCATCAACTCCACGAGTCCGCCGCACAGCACGGTCTGTTCGCCGAACAGATCGGTCTCGCATTCTTCCTTGAACGTGGTCTCGATGATGCCGGCACGTCCGCCGCCGTTGGCCATTGCATATGACAGCGCGATATCGCGCGCGATACCGGACTTGTCCTGATAAACCGCAACCAGATGCGGCACGCCGCCGCCTTGGGTATAGGTCGAACGCACG